>WNGD01000009.1_pt1 | contig 138968 bp, 138 predicted proteins | sample 5400671 | NCBI WGS metagenome assembly WNGD01 (sample SAMN13153369, study PRJNA577476) | soil metagenome | isolation source: 40 cm soil or saprolite under grassland replicate 2 | place: USA:California | collected 2016-06-15 | reverse complement strand
GCGAAACGCGATGCGGCGGCCCGAACTCCGCCTCCAGGTCGGCCAGGAGCGCAAGCATCGGGGCCTTGACCTCGTTCTCGTACTGGCGCCGGTGCGCTTCGAAGTACGCCTTGTTGTTGTTTGCCCGAAGACCCAGGAAGAACCCCCTGAAATCGCCCGTCCAGCCCGTAAACCTGCCCGCCACGCCGGACAGATTAGCCCGAGCCAGACGTTCACATAAATAAAGGAAGTAGATGTCTTTGCTCCTCGCCGCGATAGTTGCCACCAGCGGAGGATTCGCCGGCCATCACACGGCCGGCGGGACCGGCGCGCCGATCGAGCTGTGGCAGGTGATCAACCTGATCGGGGCGCCCCTGCTGGCGATCCTGTTCCTGCAGCCGGTCATCGATGACCTGAGGGCCTGGCTGAAGCGAAATTGAGACGCTGGCCGGTCAGTGTGAAGGCTGTCTTGCCGCCGGCTCTCTGACCTCGACCCGATCGCCGACGCTGAGCCGGCCGCTGGTCAGCAGGTCGGCGCGGAGGCCTCCGCGGTGCGCGAGAGGCTTGATCAGGGGCTTGCCTGTCAGGGCGACGAGGTGGGCGCAGGGCTCGCACAGCTCCGTGGCTCGCGCCAGCACACCGCCGATCCAGAACTCCTTGCCGACCAGCTCGTTGAGACGGATTCCACGCGTGGTGATGTTTCGCCTGCTCGCGCCGGGCGCAAGCTCGATGCCTCGTTCGGACAGGCTCTCTACCACCTCGGCCTCGATCAACGTGACGTCGCGACTTTCCTGCCTGTCGTCGGGCCAGAAACCCTCGCGCCGTGCGTAGCGGTCTCCGGCCAGTCCGACACCTGCGAGTGCTTCGACCGAGGCGAGGGACCGCATCGGGCCGCCCGCAGCCTCGGCGATGTGAATGTGCTCGATCGTGCCGCGCAAAGTCCGTCGATCATGACCGGGCAAATCAGGGCGCGGTCAGTCGATCCAGCGAACGACCTTGGAGTCGGTGTCGAGGACGCCGTCGAGCTCCGGGATCGAGTCGATCACGGCGTCTATCGCTGCGATGTCGTCGCCTTCGACGATCGCGATCCCGTAGGCCTGCACCTTGCGCGTCATCGCTTGAACTGCTGATCGTAGTCGGGGAAGTAGCGCTGGATGACCGAGAGGTCGAAGCGATTGAGGATCGAGCCAGGCGGCTCACGCTCGAGCAGGAAGTCGAAGCTCCGTGCGACCAGATCTTCCACGTCGTCTTTCTCGTTGCCCCTGGCCCAGCGGGCCAGGTCGCGTGCGGTGACCGTGACCGTGTGCCGGGTGTGCTCGCCGCCATGGTTCACGGCCACCTGACACACCCACGCCTCCCCGGCCGGTGACGCGGTCACCGAGACCATGGGCAGCCTTTAGGCGAGTTACTTAACAAAAGTCAAGGCCCCGTCACGATAATTTCGGGCGTGCCCGCGCCCCCCGGCTCCACGTGGACCGACTTTCCCGGGGCGGTGATGACGTACGACTCGACGGGGGCGGTGATCGAGGTCAACGACGCGGCGGCAGCGATGCTCGGAGCGAGCCCGCAGGACGTGCTGGGGTCGCTGGCCGAGGAAGCGGACTGGCTGGTCACCGATGCACGCGACGGGCCCATCTCCGTCCACCCGGTGGTCGCCGCGCTCAAGGGCCGGCACGACGTGCGCGGCGCCCTGGCGCGAGTTCGCCGCCCGGACGGAGCCGACGTCTGGCTCCAGGTCGATGCCATCCCGGATTTTTCGACGTCGGGCGACGTAAGTCGCGTGATGGCGATGCTCACCGACGTCACGCATCTCATCACCCACAGCCGCATGAGCGGGCGCAGCGCCGGCGACCACATCGTGGACGAGGTGGCCGAGCGCCTCGCCCATGCACGTCTCGACGCTGAGGCAATCCTGACCACGGTCACACGCTCCCTCAGCAAGCTGCGGCCGGGCATCTGGGTGGCGTCGCTCATGGGCAAAGACCCAGACATGATGCGCGTGATCGCGATCGACGACGCCGACCCGACCTTCGCGAGATACATCGAGGCGATGCAGGGATCCGGCGCCGTGTCGACAGCCCCCATCTCCAGTCGGGTGATCGAGTCTGGCGAACCGCTTTTGATTCCGAGCCTCGCCGCCGATGGCGTGAGGGACATGCTCAACGACGAGCTCCGGTCGTATCTCGACCAGCACCCAGTGCAAATCAAAGGGATGCCGTACCTCGGGATCATGGTGGTCCCGATGCGTGCGCGGGGGGCGACCATCGGCACTCTCGGGCTTTTCGAGCGGCGAGGCTCGAACCCGCTGACCGACAAGGACATCTTCTGGCTGCAGGCGATCGCCGATCGTACGGGTCTGGCGGTTGAAAATGCGCAGCTCTATCAGGACGCGGTGCAACGCCTCGAGCGCCTCAGCGCGCTTCAGAGCGTGAGCCTGGCGATCTCGGCGAGCCCCGACCTCCGAGTGACGCTGAAGATCATCCTCGACCAGGTCATGGTCCAGCTCAAGACCGACGCCGCGGACGTGCTCCTGCTCGACGACAGCGACAACATGCTCTCGTTCGCGGCGAGCACCGGCTTCCTCGCGACGGCGGTACCCGATTACCGCCTGCCGCTCGACGATTCGCTTCCCGGGCGAACCGTGAGCAGCCGTCGGATCGAGACGGTGACCGCCCTCGGCGCGTTCTCCCAGTTTCGCCGGCGCTCCCTGTTCGCACGCGAGGGCTTCAAGGCCTACGGCGCCGTGCCGCTCATCACGCGAGGCAAGCTGCTCGGCGCGCTCGAGGTCTTCCACCGCTCGTCCCTGACGCCGGACCAGGAGTGGCTTTCGTTCCTCGACGCGCTTGGCAGCGTCGCGGCCATAGCCATCGACAACGCCTCGATGCAGGAGCGGCTCCGAACGGCCGCGAGCCGTCCCGGTGGCCCGAGGACCTCGAGCGTGGGCCCGGCCCTGAGTCCGCTCGAAAAGCAGATCATCCGCCTGGTCGTCGCGGGACGCACCAACCGAGAGGTCGCGGCCGAGATCCACCTCAGCCAGAACACCGTCAAGTTCCACATGCGCCAGATCCTGGAGAAGACAGGCGCGTCCAACCGGACCGAGCTGGCGCACCAGGTGACCAAGGAAGGCTGGCTTTAACCGGTTGGATTAACAAAACTACCCGGTTGGGTAGTGAATTCGTCCTTCGGGGAGTGAGCTGATAAGCAATTGCTTCTTAGGCTGTACGCCGGAAGGGTGGATTGCTTTACATGGAGCGCCTCGCCGGCCGTTTAGCTGAACAGGACGCCGGAAGTCCCGTGTCCGCGCCGCGGCGTGCCGCCATTGCCGCGGTGCTCGCGGTGACCTGCGGGCTGATGGCGTTGCCTCCGGTAGTGGGGGTCCTCGTCCTTCTCGGCGTGGTCTGAGATGCACGTCCGCGAGGGGGTGACCATCGGTTCGTACCACGTCGTCGCCAAGATCGGCCGCGGCGGCATGGCGACCGTCTACCGTGCCTACCATCCGGGCCTCGACCGCTATGTCGCGATCAAGGTCCTGCCCGACTTGCTCGCCGACGACCCCGGCTATCAGGAACGGTTCCAGCAGGAGGCGCGCTCCGTCGCGCGGCTCAAGCACCCGAACATCCTCGAGGTCTTCGACTTCGGTTACGAGGACGGCCTCGCCTACCTGGTGCTCGAGCTGGTCGAGGGCGGAACGCTTGCTGACCGGGTCGGAAGGCCCATGGAGCTGCGCGAGACGGTCGGACTGCTGGAGCAGCTGGCCGGCGCGCTCGACCACGCGCACTCGCGCGGGATCCTGCACCGTGACCTCAAGCCCTCCAACATCCTTCTGCGCGAGGACGGCACGCCGGTCCTGGCGGACTTCGGCCTGGCCCGGATGTTGGGCTCGCTGCACCGGATGACGCAGGGAGGCACGGTGATGGGCACGCCTGAGTACATGTCGCCGGAACAGGCGTCGGATGAAGCGATGGGTCCCGCCTCCGACATCTATTCGTTTGCCGTCGTCGCGTACGAGATGCTGACCGGTCGCGTCCCGTTTCAGGCCGAAACCCCCGCCGCCACCCTCCTCTCGCACGTCACCAAAGCGATGCCCGCAACCCGCGAGCTGAGGGGCGAGCTCTCCGCGCACATCGAGGAGGTGCTGCGGCGGGCCCTCGCCAAGCGGCCGGAGGAGCGGTATGCCTCAGCCGCGGCGTTCGTCGCCGCCCTGAAGCCGGCCGCCTGGCCGAGCGCGTCAAAAGGAGAGTCGCAGCCTGGGCTGCCGGTCACGCGGCGGCTGGCGCCTGCCGCTCGCGTACCTGTCGTGCTCGTGGTCGACGACGGACCGGCCAACCGCGAGCTCATCGAGGCATGCCTTGCGGGTGTCGACTGCCAGGTCCGGAGCGCCGAGGACGGCACCTCCGCCCTGAAGGCGATCCAGGCCTCGCCGCCAGACCTCGTCCTGCTCGACGTGCACATGCCCGGCATGGACGGCTACGAGGTGTGCCGGCGGATCAAGGCGTCTGGGGCCACGCGACTCGTCCCCGTCGTGATGATCACGTCGCTGGACAGGACGTCCGACCGCGTGCAGGCGCTGGATTGCGGCGCTGACGACTACATGACCAAGCCCGTGGACCGCGTCGAGCTCGTCGCGCGCGTCCGCTCCGCGCTCCGGCTGAAGAGCGTCTACGACTCCCTCGACAGCGCCGAGCAGGTGATCTTCGCCCTCGCCGCGGCCGTCGAGGCCAAGGACCCGTTCACCGAAGCGCACACCCAACGAGTCGCCGAGTCGGCGCGACGGATCGGCGTCCGGCTCGACCTGCCGGCTTCAGACCTCGACGCCCTCTATCGAGGCGGCCTCATCCATGACATCGGCAAGATCGGCGTGCCCGACGCGATCCTGCTCAAGCCGGGCCCTCTCAACGCGATGGAGACCGCGGCCATGCAGCTCCACCCGAACATCGGCGAGAACATCGTGGCGCCGCTCCGCTCGGCGGCCAGTCTGCTGGCGGTCATTCGGCATCACCACGAGCACTTCGACGGCACCGGGTATCCGGACCGCCTCGCGGGCCAGAGCATCCCGCGACTGGCGCGCATCGTCGCCGTCTGCGACGCGTTCGACGCCCTGGTCAACGACCGGCCCTACCGGCGTCGCAAGTCGCTCGACGAGGCGCTGGCGACTTTGAGAGTCGGAGCCAATCGGCAGTGGGACTCCGAGGTCGTCGACATCTTCCTGAGTGACGCTCACCGATTCTCAAGCCTGGGCGCGGCCTGAGCTGAACAGTTGAAAGACCTGGTTCCCTACCTGCAGGACGCAGTCGCGGTTGCGTTCGTCGCCCTCGGCGTGGTGACGGCGATCGGCTGGATGCGCCGCCGCGACCGCTCGATGGGCTTTCTCGCGCTGGCGATCGTCCTGCTGGCGGCGGTTTCCGGATTGGGCCGGCTCCAGGCGCATCTGCCTTTCTTGCTGCCCTGGCTCGGCCTCGTCAACCTGGCCGGCTTCATGGCCTCGGCCTACGCCCTTCTCCTCTATCGAGGCACCATCATCCCCCTCCCTCGGCGCTGGCATGTCGTCGCGATCGTCGCCCTGGCCTCTGCCAGCGTCTTACCCCTTGTGGCACAGGCGCTGTCCGCTCCGCGATGGGTGCTGGGCGCCACCCTGATCTTTCTGATCGCCGTGTGGTGCGCCTGCGTCGGCGAGCCCACCGTCCGGTTCTGGCTCGTCGCGCGCGATCTGCCTGCCGTCCAGGCATGGCGCCTGCGCTCGCTGAGCCTCGGCTTCGGCGGGTTCGTAGCGCTGCTGGTGGTCGCGGTCCCCGTGGCCTTGCTGGTCAGGGAACCGGTGGTGCAGTTCGGGTTCGAGCTGCTCGCCCTCGCGATCGTCCCGCTTCTCTACGCCAGCTTCTCGCCGCCGTCATGGCTGCGCCGTCAGTGGCGCGCGCCCGAGGAAGAAGGCCTGCGGGCGTTCATGGAAGAGCTACTCCTCAGCGAGGACCGCGACGCGCTCGCGAGCCGCGCCCTCGAGTGGGCGGCTCGCCTGGTCGGCGCATCGTCCGGCGCGCTCTTCGACTCGTCCGGCGCCGCGACCACCTCCCGCGGGCTGAAAGCCGAACAGGTCGCCGAGCTGAAGGAACGCATGGCGAGCCTTCCGCGCGGCGTGAGCCGGACCGCGCTCGGTGGGGCGGACAGCACAGTCATGGCGCTGCCGGTGGCCGGCCTGTCGGCGTCGGGAACGCTGATCCTTCTCGCCGGACCCTTCACGCCAGGCTTCGGCGGCGACGAGATCAACCGGATGCAGCAGCTGATGAGCGCGTTCGTGACCGCGCTCGACCGGCGCCACCTCATCACAGAGCTCGAGGAGAGCAACCGGGCATTGACCGAGGCGAACCGGCACAAGAGTGTCTTCCTCGCCAACATGAGCCACGAGCTTCGCACCCCGCTCAACGCGATCATCGGTTTCTCCGAGCTGCTCACCGACTCGCGCGAGGACCAGTTCGACGATGCGACCCGCAAACGATTCATGGGCCAGATCCTGACCAGCGGCCGGCACCTGCTGGGCCTGATCAACGACATCCTCGACCTTTCCAAGGTCGAGGCGGGCCAGATGGAGCTTCGCCTCCAGCCGGTGCAGGTGGACGAAGCCGTCGACCAGGTGGTCAAGACCGTGGAGGTGCTGGCGTCGAAGAAGGAGATCAAGCTCGCCACCGACCTCGACCGGCCAGGAGTGATTCAGGCGGACGCGAGCAAGCTGAAGCAGATGCTGCTGAACCTGGTCTCGAACGCGATCAAGTTCACGCCCGACGGCGGCACGGTGACGATCGGCGCGGAGCGTAAGAAGCAAACCATCGAGATCTGGGTCGCCGACACCGGCATCGGCATCGCCGAGGCAGACCAGAAGCTGATCTTCCACGAGTTCCACCAGGTCGACCAGGGACCGGGCCGCAAGCACGAAGGGACCGGCCTCGGCCTCGCCCTGACCAAGCGGTTCGCGCTGCTCCACGGAGGAGACGTGCGGGTGAGCAGCCGTCCCGACAAGGGCAGCGTCTTCACGCTCGTCCTTCCGCTCGAGAAAGACGTCGCGCGACCGGCGGAGCCACGGCCACTTGAGGCCGTCAACGGCCGGCACGCGGCCGGGCCGCTCGTCCTGGTCGTCGAGGACGACCCCGCGGCGGCCGAGCTCCTGACACGCCAGCTCGTGTCGGCAGGGTACCGGACCGAGCTCGCACGGACGGGCAACCAGGGCCTGGCGCGCGCTCGCGAGCTGCAGCCCGCCGCGATCACGCTGGACATCATCCTGCCCGACATCGACGGCTGGGAGGTGATCACGAGGCTCAAGAGCGACCAGGCCACGAGCACGATCCCGATCGTCATCGTGAGCGTGGTCGATAACCCCGAGCTCGGTCTCGCGCTCGGCGCGATGGATTACTTCGTCAAGCCGGTCGACGCACGGGAGCTGATCAAACGATTGAATCGATTCGACTTCAAGCACGAGCCCGGCGACGACGAGGTGCGCGTCCTGGTGGTCGACGACGAGCCCGCGAACAGGCAGTGGCTCGCCAAAGCGCTCGAACCGGCGGGCTTCACCGTCCTCCCTGCATCCGGAGGTCGGGAGGCGATCGAGCTTGCCCGGTCGATGAAGCCCGACTTCGTGCTGCTCGACCTGATGATGCCCGAGGTGACCGGTTTCGACGTGGTCGAGGCGCTCCGCGCCGATGAGCGGACGCGCGAGACGCCGATCATGGTGCTCACCGCGACGAACCTCACCGAAGCAGACAAACGGTTGCTCAACGGCCGGGTGTCGGAGATCTTGAGCCGCGGCTCGGTCGCGTCCTCCGACATCGTGGGCTTGCTGCGGCGCGTGGTCGCCCATCGGAACGGAGCGACATGAGGCAGAACCCGCTGATCCTGCTCGTCGAAGACAACGAAGCCAACCAGATCCTCGCGCGCGCCGTCCTCGAGCTCGAGGGCTACGAGGTTCGCGTCACAGGATCTGCGCCTGCGGCGAGCGAGGAGCTGCGCGGGTGCGTGCCGGATCTGATCCTCATGGACGTCCAGCTGCCGGGCCAGGACGGGCTCTCGTTCACGCGAGTGTTGAAGTCCGACCCGGCCACCTCCTCGATTCCCGTGGTCGCGCTGACCGCGCACGCGATGAACGGCGACCGCGATCAGGCGTTGAGCGCGGGCTGCGTGGGCTACATCTCGAAACCGATCGACACCCGTACACTCGGCACGCAGGTCAGGCAGTTTCTTCCAACTGCTCAGTGAGCCGTCGGATCCTTGTCGCCGACGACGATCCTGCGAGCGTCGAGCTGCTGAGCTATTTCCTCGAGTCGCACGGGTTCCAGGTGTCCAGCGCGGCCGACGGAAACCGCGCGCTCGAGCTCGGCGCGACCGGTGACTACGACCTCGTGATTCTCGACGTGCATATGCCGCTGTACGACGGCGTCGAGCTCCTGCAGCTCCTTCGCAAGCGATACGTCCTGCACCCGATCAAGGTGATCGCGCTCACGGGCGACCTGTCCGACGAGGTCCGGCAAGCCCTCGCGGGAAGCGGCATCGACAGCTACATCACAAAGCCGGTCGACCTTGCGCTGCTGCAGTCAGAGGTGGAACGGCTGACCGCGGCATAGGGGCCGACCGGCGCTACCAGGTACGCGTCACCTTCTGGATGGTCCGCGGGCGGTCGGGGTCGAATCCGCGAGCGACCGCCACGTGGTGAGCGAGCAGCTGGCCCGAGACCGCGAGCGTGATGGGAGTCAGCTCTTCGGGGAGCCCCGTGACGTCAAACAGGTGGAGGACCGGGCAGCCCTTCGCCTCGAGCTTCGTTTTCACCGACTCCAGGTTGGCGGCCACCATGCCGCCGCCGTCGACGATCAGCGCGGGCAGGCCGGCCTCCATGATCGCGATCGGTCCATGCTCGAAGTCCGCGACCGACCATGCGCGCGCGAGGACGTAGCTGGTCTCGCTGAGCTTGAGCGCAATCTCCTCCGCGGTCGAGAAGTTGAATCCTCGTCCGAGCACGATCGCGCGCGGTCCCATCAGTCCAGGGACGAGCGCCTCCAGCTCGCCTTCTCTTTCGAGCGTGCGCGTGATCGCGTGAGGAACCCCGTCGAGCGCAGAGCTGAACCCTGGGTCTGGGTCGAGAGCCTCCGAGATCAGCGCGAGCGCAAGCACGCTGGCCGTGTAGGTCTTCGATGCCGGCACGCTGACCTCAAGCCCGGCCTCGAGCGGTAAGACGAGCTCGGCGGCGGCGGCAAGCCTGGAGCCCGGCTCATTGGTGATCGCAAGCGTCAACGAGCCCTGGCGCCGAGCCTCTTCGACGACCGCGATCACGTCCGGCGACTCGCCTGATTGCGAGATCCCGATCACGCATTGGCCCTCGACTCGCGGCGGCTTGCCGTAGTGCGTGAACAGGGAGGGCGCGGCCAGCGCCACAAGGGCCTGGTTGCGGATCCCGAAGAGGTACTTCGCGTAGAGCGCTGCGTTGTCCGAGCTGCCGCGCGCGGCGATGGCGAAGCCACGCGGCGCTGCGTCTTTGATGCGCACCGCGATCGAGACGGCCCGCCGGCGGCCTTGCTCGAGCAGGCGGGCCGCGACCTCGGGTTGCTCGGCGATCTCCGCGCGGAACTTGCTCACTGGCGGATCAGCCCCTCGGCCAGGCGCACCGCGCCTTCCACCGGTGGCTCCTCCAGGCGGATGCACTGGGCGCTGGTTCGCTCCCGGACCTCCGCCTCGAGGAGCGGCTGGTTGAGGAGCAAACCGCCGGCCAGCACGACCGGACCTTCGAGTCCGAGCGCGTCCTGGACCTGGCGGGCGAGTTGCGCCAGCGCCGCGGCCGCGCGGTGAACGACCTCACTCGCGGCGGGGTCTGCGTTCGCGCTCGCGAAAACCGCCGATGCCACGCCCGCCCACTGCATCGGCTCGTGCATCGCGTGCAGGTTGGCGATCAGCTCACGTGAATCCCGCGCGCCGCACGCGGCCAGGATCGCCTCGCCCAGCGGCCCCACCGGCCGGCCGGACTCCGCCCGGCCGATCACCTCGCGGGACGCCTCGCGTGTGATCCACGCGCCGCCTCCGTCGTCGCCGATCATCCATCCCCATCCTCCCCGCTGCGTCTCGCGACCGTTCGCGGTCCGGCCGTACGCGACCGAGCCGGTCCCCGCGATCAGTGCGATGCCTGCGTTGATTCCGGCCGCCGCGAGCACGAGCCGCGCATCGTGCACGACCGAGAGTCGGCAGCCCGGAAGCATCCTCTCGAGCAGGGCCTGCAGTCGCCTCCGCGCGTCAGGAACCTCCGCGCCGGCGGCTCCGGCGCAGCATGCATCGGGATGAATCGTCCCGAGCCTCGCCAGCAGCGCCGACAGCCGATCGTCGACGAGCCGAGCTTCGAGGACGGCGACATTCGCACCTGGTCCCTCGGCATCGACGACCCCGTGCCCATCTGCCCGCAACCTGGCCCGGCTGGAGGAGCCTCCGATGTCGAGTCCTAAGAGGGTTGGCGGAATTTGACCGCACCTCGGATCATGGTCAGCCGGACGTGCAGGTCGCGGTCGAGGATGACGATGTCCGCGCACGCACCCTCGCCGATGTGACCCAGGCGTTTCTCGCCGAGCGCTCGTGCCGGCACCTCCGACGCCATGCTGACCGCCAGGGCGGTGGCCATCCCGGGCAGGCGTGAGGTCAACCGGACGAGTTCGGTCATCATTGCGGCGCTTCCCGCCAGGGTGCCGTCTTCGAGCTTCACGACGTGACCGTCGCTCACCACCGTGCGGCCTCCCAGCTCGTACGTGCCGGCCGGCGAGCCGGCCGCGGATGTCTGATCGGTGGTCAGGGCGACGCGCATCGGTCCCGCGACCCGGAGCACCTGCTCGCACATCGCCGGGTGCACGTGCTCGCCGTCGGCGATCAAGCCGATCGTCACGCGTGGGTCGAGGAGCATCGCCAGCGCCACCCCGGGCTTTCGGTGGTGCACGGGCGACATCGCGTTGTAGATGTGCGTTGCGAAGCGCACGCCGGCCTCGATCGCCTTACGCCCCTGGTCGAAGTCGCCGCCCGTATGTCCCGCGGACACGACGACGCCCGCGCGATGGAGTCGCTCGATCGCCTCCAGAGCGCCGGGCAGCTCCGGCGCGAGCGTGACCAGGCGCGGCCGTGCGGCTTCGATCACGTCCACGTTTTCGCGGGTCGGTTGGAAAAGGTTCGATTCGAGGTGCGCGCCCCTGAAGGCGGGGTTGAGGAACGGTCCTTCGACGTGCGCGCCGAGGACTCGCGCGCCCTGCGCTTCCGACGCCGCGCCGACGGCCGCCGCAAAGGCGGCCGCGACTTCGACGGGTGACGAGATGATCGTGGGTAGGAAGGCGGTGACGCCGGTCGCCGGCAGCTGCTCGGAGATATGCGCGATCGCGTCGGCTCCGCTCGCCGCATCGTTGCCGCCGTAACCGTTGACCTGGAGGTCGATGAAGCCAGGCGCGATCACTTCGCCCGGCGCGGCGACCAGCTCCTCGTCGGGGCGCTCGGGCGGCTTGCCACGGCCGACCCACGTGATCATCTCGCCCTCGACGAGAACTGCGTCCGCGTCCTTCAATCCGTGGATGTGTCCACGGAGGAGCGTCCTCACGCGCGGCGCGCCTCTTCGACCACGGCTTTGAGGTCGCCGGCCGCAGCCTCCAACCGCTTGCGTGCTTCGTCCGCCGTCATGCCGCGGGTCAGCATGACGATGGCGACCTTCACGTTTCCGCCGGCGGCTTCGAGCGCGCCCGCCGCGGCCTCGCGCGAGACGCCGCCAAGGTCGGCCACCACGCCTGCCGCCCGGGCTCGCTGCTTGTCGTTCGAGGCGACCACGCCGACCATTCGCCCGCGATGCGTGTACGCGAGTTGGGTGAAGACGGCGGTGCTCAGCATGTTGAGGATCAGCTTCTGGACGGTGCCCGCCTTGAGGCGAGTCGAGCCCGCGATCACCTCGGGACCTTTCTCGACCTCGATCGCGATGTCCGCAGTCCTGCCGAGCGGCGAGCCCGGGTTGCAGGTGATGGCGAGGCGCAGCGCGCCGTCTTCTGATGCGCGCTCCATCGCACCCAGCACGAACGGCGTCCTTCCGCTGGCGCTGATCCCGACCACGACGTCATCGGCACCGAGCGCCAGGCGTGACGCGGTCTGGGCGCCGAGCTCGCGGTCGTCTTCCTGCGCGTCCCCGACCGCGTGGGCCTGGACACGGTCTGGCGGGACTCCGAAGGTGACCGGGCACTCGGCCGCATCGAGCTCGGCGATCAGGCCGCTCGTGCCCGCGCCGAAGTAATGGAGCCGGCCGCCCTCGCGCAGGCGGGAGGCCACGCCATCGACGGCGTGCGCGATCTGGCGCAGCTGCGCACGGACGGAATTGACCGCGTCGACATCCTCGGAATGCATCAGCTCGACGAAGTCAAAGGCGCTGAGATCGTCGAGCTCGTCGGCGCGAGGGTGGAGGTTCTCGCTCATCCGACGTCCGCCCCGCGCGCGGCCGGCGGGCGCATGATCTCCGCGGCTACCTCGGCGCAGACTCGTGCGGAGCCATACGTCGCGATGTAGGCATGCGCTGCCTTCGGCCGATAGGCTGGCAGGCCCATCTCGACCAGAACAGCATCCGGCCGGCGCTCCAGGAGCCGTTCGACCGCCGCGCGCTGCTCTGGCTGTCGGTGCAGGTCGCGGACGACGAGGACGAGGCTTTTTGGGGCCGCCGGGGCGCCACTCTCTGAGACGAGCACGCCTCGCGCCGCCAGCGACGCTGCGATCCCCCATGACACGTCGCCCGCTGCAATCGAACGAGCCGAGGCGAACTGAATCACCACGGCCTCGTCGCGAATCCGCACGGGCCCGTCGCTGCAAACCGCGCGGCGGGCTGCCACGAGACCGGCCTGGCGCGACACACGAGCTTTGCCGCCCTGGCGTGAACGCCATTCGGCGACAGAGTCGACCCGTGCGGCCGCCTGTTCCAACCGATGCTCCGTCAGGCGGCCGGCCTTCAGCGCGGCCTCCACCGCTCTGACGATCTCCCGGACCACGTCTTCGCCCGCCAGGCCGCCGCCGATGCACAGCGCGTCGCATCCGGCGACCAGGGCGAGCACCGCGCCTTCGGCCACACCGCGGCCGTCGCTGAGCCCGCGCATCTCGAGCCCGTCGGTGATCGCAAGCCCCCCGAAGCCAAGCTCGTCGCGGAGCAAGCCCGTCATGATCCGGCCGCTGATGGTCCCAGGCACGTCATCGATCGGCGGCACGACGATGTGCGCGCTCATGATCGCCTGCACGCCACTTGCGATTGCGGCCACGAATGGCCTGAGCGCGCGCAGGTGCGGATCTTCGTTCACGACGGGAAGGGCCAGATGCGAGTCGACCGAGGTGTCGCCGTGGCCCGGGAAGTGCTTGGCGCAGGCCGCCACGCCCTCGCTCTGGAGTCCTGTGATCCATGAGGAGGTATGTTTCGCGACTGCGAATGGGTCGGAGCCGAAAGACCGCACGCCGATCACCGGGTTGAGCGGGTTGGTGTTCACATCCGCCACCGGCGCGAGGTCGAGATCGATCCCGACCTCGGCCAGGTGATATCCGATCGAGGCGGCCACGTCAAAAGTTAGGCTTCGGTCGTCGGCGGCGCCGAGCGCGAGGTTTCCCGGATAGGAGCTGCCCTCCTTCGCTTCGAGCCGCGTGACGTCACCGCCCTCCTCATCGATCGCGATCAGCAGTCCAGGCCGCTCGGCGTGCAGCGCCGCGCTCAAATCGGCGAGCCGGTCCCGAGTCTCCACATTGCGTCCGTAAAGGACCACCCCGCCCAGGCCGGCCGAGGCCATACGAAGGATCCAGTCCGGCGCGGAAGTGCCCACAAAACCAGGCAGGAGGCAGCGCAGCGCAAGGCCTTCGACCGACGTCATCCTTTCACGGCCCCCGCGGTGAGGCCGCCGACGAGGTAGCGCTGGAGGAATAGGAAGAACGCCACCACCGGAAGCCCGGTCATCGTGGCGCCAGCCATCAGAGGACCCCACTCCGGACCGTGGTTGGTTGTGAACGAGGCCAGCCAGATGGTCAGCGTCTGGTTTTTCGGGCTGGACAGCAGGACGTAGGCGACGATGTATTCGTTCCACGCCTGGATGAACCCGAAGATTGCGGTTGCGACCAGGCCGGGACCGACTAGAGGGAACGTGATGCGAATAAATGCGCCCATCCGGGTGCAGCCGTCGATCATCGCGGACTCTTCCAGCTCGGCCGGGATGTTGGCGACGAATCCCCGCAGCGTCCAGACCATGAACGGAAGTATCAAAGCCAGATACACAGCGATGACTCCGGGGAGTGAATCGACCTGGTTGACGCTGTCGAGCATCAGATACAGGGGGATGATGAGGGCGACGAGCGGCACCATCTGCACCCAGATGATCATGACCAGAAACGCGGTTCGGCCCCTGAACCCGAAGCGGGCCGTCCCGACCGCGGCAAGAAACGCGATCGCAAGGGCCAGCACTAATACCACCCCGACGATGGTCAGGCTGTTCTTGACGTCGTCCAGGAAGTAGGGGCGCTGGATCGCGTCCTGGAAGTTCTGCAGCGTGAACGGCACGGGGATCCATTTCGGCGTGAGCGTCAGGATGTCGCGGCCCGGCTTGAGCGCGGTGGCGACCATCCAGTAGATCGGGAAGAGCATGATCGCCGCCACCACGACGCCCGATGCGTCATATAGCAGCTGCTTCGAGCGTTGCCACACGTTGACCCGAACGTCGACCCCGGTCGCGGCACGAGCGCGCGCTGCCTGTACGCCCTGTACGGATCCGGGCGTGATCACGTGATCTCCGCCTGTCGTACCGTCTCTCGGACGTAAAAGAGGGTCACGATGACAAGGATCACCACCATCAAGACGGCGATCGTGGCCCCCAATCCGTACTGCGACACGCCGAATGATTCCTTGAAGGAGTAGATGCCGATCGTGAAGTAGTCAGCGCTCGGCCGCGCGTTGAGGAGCACGTAGATCTGGATGAAAACTCCGAAATCCCAGATCGTGGAGAGGCTCGTGACGATCAAGAAGACCGGCTTGAGGATCGGCGCGGTCACAAACCAGAACCTCTCCCACGCACCCGCGCCGTCGACGTGCGCCGCATCGATGACCTCGCTCGGCACCTGAAGCAGCGCCGCGAACAGCGTGATGGTGACAAACGGGATCGCCCCCCAGACCACCACGACGACAAGCACGCCCAGTCCTTGGATGGGATTGTCGAACCAGTTGTGATGGATGAAGTTGCCCAGGTGCAGCTGGGTGAGCAGGTAGTTGACGACGCCGAACTCGTAGTCGAACATCCACTGCCAGATGTCGACGGTCACGATGACCGGCGTAGCCCAAACGAAGACGAGGGCGCTCATCACGATCACCCGGACCGCCGGCCGCACCTTCAGCAGCAGCAACGCGATGAGAGTGCTCAGGATGAGCGTCAGTCCGACAGAGGCGAATGTGAAGAGGAGCGAGCGCACGACGACCTGGCGAAAGAGGGGGTCGGCGAGGATCGCCTGGTAGTTGCCGAGACCGACCCACGCGCCCGAGTGCTGGATGAGCTCGCGCAGCCCGTAATGCTGCAGGGACAGCCACACGAGCATTCCGAGCGGGAAGGCCAGGATGCCAGCGATCACCAGCAAGCTCGGGCTGATCAGGGCGTAAGGAAGGAGCGCTACGCGAAGGGGACCCGGACGCCGGGGTGCTGATTCGAGGTCCGGGGTTGTGACCGCCACTCCCATCGAACCAGCCCCCTTTGCCCTTGTTCTTTACGAGACTAGCCGCCGCCGTTGAGGATCGAAGTGATCCTGTCGCTGGCCGCCTTGGTCGCGGTTGGAATGTCCTGCTGCTTGGTGAATATCTTGACCAGCATGTCGGGAAGCACGTTGGCGTTCTCGACGTTGGCCCAGTTCTGCGAGTTCGGGACGAAGCGGCTGTTCTTGGCCGCATTGAAGAAGACGGAGTTCAGGCCACTGGCCAGGTTGAGCTGCGAGGTGTTGTTGGGGATGACGCCGCCGACGGTCGCCATCTGAGCCATGTTCTTCTGGTCGGTGAAGGTCTGGACCCACGCGTTGGCCACGTCCTGGAGCTTGCTCTTGGCCGCGACCGCGAGGTCTGAGCCGCCGAGGAACACCGGGGCCGTCTGGCCTGCGTTGTGGCTGGGGATCGCGAACGCACCCAGCTTGTCCTTGAGGGTCGGGTCGCCCGCCTTCGGGTCGGTGATCACACCGACCTCCCAGCCGTTGGCGATGATCATCGCGATGTGACCCTGCGCGAAGGCTGCGTCCTGCTTGGCCTCGTCGCCGCTCTTGTCGGCCCGCGAGAGCTGGCTGACGATGTTGCTGAGAGTGGTCAGGCCTTGCTGCGAGCTCGACGAGTTGAGCGCGCCGGTCCACTTGCTGCCTGACTGGGTGGCGATGTTGCCGCCGAAGTCCCAGACGAAGGGCAGGGCCGCGTACCAGTACTTGCCCGGGTAGTAGAGCGCTGAGAAGTTCGGGTCCGAGCTGTGCGCGGTCATGAGCTTCTTGCCGACGGTGAGCAGTCCGTCCAGGCTGTCAGGAGGCTGGACGCCGGCCGCGTCGAAGAAGTCCTTGCGGTAGATGATCGCGCGGCTTCCCGCGTAGTACGGGACGCAGTAGAGCTTGCCGTTCACGGTGCAGGAGTCCGTCAGGGACTGAAGCCACGTGCCCGAGTTGTCGAAGCTCGACTTCTTGCCGCCGATGTCCTCGAGCGCCCCGGCCGCGGCGTACTTGGCCACCAGCGTGTTGCCGAGCTCCACGACGTCAGGTGGGGTGCTGCCCGCGTAAGCGGTGTCGAGCTTGGTGCCGATGTCACCCCACTGCTGGAGCTCGACCTTGACGGTGATGTTCGGATACTTGGCCTTGAAGTCGGCGTTCACGCCGTCGACCACGCTCTGTGGGGCGCTGCCGTTCATCAGCCAGACGGTGAGAGTCCCGGATTGGTTCGCCGAGTTGTTGCTCGTGGTGCCTCCACAGGCAGCAACGAGCGCCACGGCGATCGTGAAAACGCTGAACCATGCCTTCCTGAAGTTCATCTAGGCGAATTTCCCCCTATGTCTGAATGCGGCGCGGGCGCGCCTTGCTGCTGGTCGCCTCCACGTCCCTCGTCACAGCCGGTATGCCGCGCCGGACGCCGGCCGAGCGTCCATTACGGCTGCGCTGCAGCACGAGGTCGGCGACCAGGCGATAACGGTCGCCGCGATAGATCGAGCGAACGAACTCGACGATCCGCCCTGACTCGGAGACGGTCGTCCGCTCGAAGAGAAATGCAGGTGTGTGCAGGGGGACCCCGAGCACCTCGGACTCCTCCTCGCTGGTCACGGTGGGCTCGATCACCTGCGTGCCGGACGCGATGGTGATGCCGTACCTCTCGGCGAGCAGCTCATAGAAGGAGTGGTCTTCGAAGTCGGCGCGGGTCAGTCCTGGCACCAGCGCCTCGGGCACGTGCAGGACCTCCATCGCCATCGGGATCGAGTCCGCCAGGCGGAGGCGCTTGACCCGGATCACACGCGTCTCTGGAGACACGCCAAGTCGGTGGGCCAGGCGGGCGCCGGCGAGAGTGGTGATCAGCTCCAGCGTCCGGCTGCCCGCGGTCATACCGCGCCTGCGCATGTCCTCGCTGAAGGAGGTAAGGGTCAGCGGCTGCGCGATCTTCGGCTCGGTGACGTAGGTGCCGCTGCCGTGCCGCCGGTCCAGGTAACCGTCGCGGACCAGCTCGTCCAGCGCCGCGCGCAGGGTCAGACGCGACACCCCGAGGTCGATCGCAAGCTGGCGCTCGGCAGGTATCGGCTGCCCGACCTCGAGTGATTCCATCAGGTCGAGGACCCGCTCGCGCGTGTCTTCCTGCTTGCTCACGAGGCCCTCCCGGCCAAGTGGTACTGCCCTCCCAGCAATCCCATGCCGCGGCATTAAAGCACAGTTGCGGCAAGTGGTCAATACCACCTTCTGGTGGTCAGTACCACTGGCCCTGTCCTAGCGGGTGGCGAGCCTCCGATGCATGAGCGTGGCGTGCAGGACACCACCGTGGATAAGGACGCGCAGGCGGGCCCGGTCAGGTAGCCGGCCTTCCATCCGGGTTATCAGAGGTAAGGCCGGCCTCGCGGTCGGGCCAAACGTACCTGGAGGTTGGTGGGAGATGCATCTCCTTGGGTTTCTGATCATGGGCGCCGTCGCGGGTTGGCTTGCGGGAAAGATCATGAGCGGCCACGGCTACGGCATCATCTGGGACGTCGTGCTCGGGGTGCTGGGATCGTTCGTCGGCGGCTTCGTCTTCTCGCTCATCTTCGGAACGCAGCCGGCGGGTCTCGTCATCTCGTTCGTCGTCGCGTTGATCGGGGCCGTGGTCCTGGTCGCGATCGTGCACATGATCAAGCGGGAGCCGATGCGCACCGTCTGATCGAGCGCTGTTGACGAGCGCCGTCAACCCGGCGCTCGTTTTCTATACTCGGCCGGGGTTTGACCACCATCCAGCGGCGACGCCTCGGCTCTTCCGACCTCGAAGTCTCGGCGCTTGCGCTCGGCTCCTGGCGTACCTACGAAAGGATTCCGCGCGACGCCGGTGTCGCCGTCATGCGGAAGGCCCGCGAGGTTGGGATCAACTTCCTCGACGACGCGCGCTACAACGACGAGACGGGCCACGCACCGCTGAAGACCGGCCACTCTGAGGTGGTTTTCGGCGAGCTGTTTCGGGCGGCAGGCTGGAAGCGCGAAGAGGTCATTTTGGCTAACAAGCTCTGGTGGGAGTTCTGGCCCGAGCAGTCGGCGGCCCAGGAGCTCGACGGCTCGCTCCAGCGCATGCGCATGGACCATATCGACCTCGCCTACGCGGAGCGACCGCCCGACGGCCTGACGGTCGAGCAGGTCGTCCGCGACGTCAACGACCTCATCAAGTCGGGAAAGCTGCGCGCGTGGGGCGTGCTCAACTGGCCCGCCACGCTGATCGAAGAAGCCGGCCTCATCGCGTCGGAGCTCGGCGTCGCCGGGCCATGTGCGGCGCAGCTCGCGTACAGCCTCGTCATGCGCTCACCCGTCGAAGACCCCGCCATGGTCGTCGCCCTCGAGGGCGCAAACGTCGGCGTGGTCGCCTCCTACACACTGGTGGGCGGCGCGCTCAGCGGCAAGTATTCGCAACCAGGCGCGGAGGGTCGAATCACGGCCAGGCTCGACAAGCGCGACTACTCCCACGCGCTGCGAGCCGGCGAGGAGCTGGACCGGCTCGGACGGCGCAGCGGCGCTCGTCCCGCCGCGCTGGCGATCGCCTTCGCGCTGGCCAACCCACATGTCGCATCGGTCTTGTTCGGCGCGACACGGCCGGAGCAGGTCTCGGAGAACCTGGCCGCGCTCGAGCTGCAGGACAACCTGGATCTGCAAACCCGGGAGGAGCTCGGCCGCATCGGCCGTTAGGCCCTCCGCTATGAACAAGTGGCGAGCGCCATCATGAGTGCGTGCCAGACACCACCAGGGTTGCGCTGTTCGCGCTCGCCACGTTTCTCCTCACCGTCTCGCCTGGGCCGGGAGTCCTCTACGTAACGGCGCGCAGCCTGACCCAGGGCCGGCGCGCCGGGTTCGCGTCGATGTTCGGCATCGAGTTCGGCGAGGTCGTGTGGCTCGCAGCCGCGGCGACGGGGGTGGCCGCGCTCCTCTCGGCGTCCGTTGCCGCGCTGACGGTGCTTCGCCTCGCCGGCGCCGCGTACCTCATCTACCTGGGGATCCAGCGCTGGCGCCAGGTGGGCGCCGTCGATGCCCCGCCGCCGGCGCCGGTGGGCCGCATCTTCGTCCAGGGTGTGGTCACCCAGCTGCTCAATCCCAAGGTCGCCGTGTTCTTCGTCGCTTTTCTGCCCCAATTCCTCGACACCGCTCAACCCATCGCTCCACAGGTCGCAGTCCTCGGGGTTGTCTACGTCGCCATCGCGATCGCGGTCGATGTGACCTACGTCTTGTCGGCGTCCGCCGTGTCCCGCCGCTTCATGCGGAGCCGCGTCGCGCAGGTCCGAACCGGCCGTGTTGCCGCCGCCACGTACGTCGCCCTTGGCGTCGCAGCGGCGGCGACGGGGGTCAGGAGACCGTAGGCGCGTAGGGCGAAGGCCCTTTCGCGAGGGGAGCCCTCGCCGCGGCGACGATGATCGGGATGCCGATCACGAGGCCAAGGCAGGTAAGCGAGACGACGATCCCGGCCGAAAGCGCCATCCACCGAGCCCATGACGCGCGACGGACGACGCCAATCAGCGCCGCGATGGCGACCGCGAAGAGCGCGAGGAAAGCCAGCCAAAGGATGATCGGCCCAGCATCGTTCGCACCCTGGCTGACACCTAGGGTTCCGAAGAGGCTCATCAACCCGGTCAGCACCGCGTCGATCACGAGGAAGACGATCAGGAAGATGCGAAGTCCGGGAGACGGCGCCCAGGCTGAGCCGGCCGGCGGCGGGACCATGTAATAGCTCGGCGGCACCGGCGGAGGCGGAGGCGCGGGGAGCTGGGCGGCGGGGATCCAGCTCCTTCCGTCCCACCAGTACATCCCGTCCGGAGACCAGCGCGGCGCGGAACCTTCAGGCGGCCCCATGGGCGCAATGGTGGCAGGGACGGCGCTCCCGAGCGCACATTCGGGCAGACTGTGCACTGCCTTGCGAACGCTGCTCACCGTCACCGGGAAGACTCCGAACACACACGTCCAAGAGATCACGCGCTGCTTCAACGACGCTCATGAGCAGGGCTTCTGGCTCGACATCGAGGCGCCTGACGACGCCGACTACGAGCTGCTCGAGCGGACGTTCAAGTTCCACCCGCTGACGATCGAAGACATCCGGCACCAGAACCAGCGGCCCAAGGTGGACGAGTACCCGGACTACAACTTCACGGTCATCTTCGTTGCGATCTGGGAGAACGACGACATCGCGCTGCGCGAACAGCACCTGTACGTCGGACCGCATTACCTCATCACCGTCCACCAGGAGCCTTCGGTGCAGCTGAAGGAGCTGGCCGAGCGCATCCACAAGAGTCCTGAGCTGACCCATGGCAAACCTGCGTTTCTCACCTACCTCGCCATCGACTCCCTGGTCGACGCCAGCTTTCCAGTGCTCGACAAGCTGGACGACTCCGTCGACACGCTGGAGGACGAGATCACAGAAAAGGCCACAGCGGAGTCGCTGAGGCGCATCTACCACTACAAGCACACCGTCACCGAGCTGCGCCGGTTTCTCGGCTCACAGCGCGACGTCTTTCAGGCCCTCATCACCCACGGCGTTCACCTGCAGCAGCAGGACATGACGCTTTACTACCGCGACGTCTACGACCACATCGTGCGCCAGTACGAGACGGCGGACTCGCTGCGCGACCTGCTGACCAGCGCCATGGACGTCTACCTGTCGACGGTGTCCAACCGGCTCAACCAGACGACCAAGACGCTGACCGTGATCGCGAGCCTCTTCCTTCCGCTGAGCTTCCTCACCGGTTTCTACGGGATGAACTTCGTCTATCTGACCCAGGTGCTCGAGACCCCATATGCGGCGTTCGCGGTCGGAGTCGGCACCATGCTGATCGCGACGGGAATCCAGCTCTGGCTCTTCAGGCGCCGCGGCTGGATCTGAAGTGAGCGATTGCTGCTCGCCCAAGGGCTACCGCTGGGTGTTCAGCGAGCGGAGCGCGCGCGCGGAGGCAAAACGTTACCGGCGCAAAGGCCTCGATTCGACCTCGCGCCGGATCGTCGACTTCCTGGTTGCGCACGGAGTCAAGGACCGAACAGTGCTGGAGGTCGGAGGTGGCATCGGCGCCATTCAGATCGAGCTCTTGAAAGCCGGCGCTTCCCGCACGACGAGCGTCGAGCTGACCCCGACGTACGAGGAGGTGGCCCAGGGCCTCCTCGAAGACGCAGGCCTGGCCGACCGCGTCGACCGGAAGCTGCTGGACTTCGCGCAGGACGCAGGCCAGGTCGCGCCCGCCGACGTCGTGATCATGAACCGGGTCATCTGCTGCTACCCCGACATGCCGCGGCTCGCCGGCGCCGCGGCCGGCCACACGCGGCAGGTCCTCGTCATCAGCTACCCGAAGTACACCTGGTGGACGCGGATCGGCCTGGGATTGAGCAACGTGGCGCTTCAGCTGCTGCGGCGCGAGTTCCACATCTTCGTGCACCGGCCGGACCGGATCATCGCAACGACGCGCGAGCAGGGCCTGGAGCCGGTCCTCGACCAGGGCGGCGTGCTATGGACCGTCGCGGCGCTGCGCCGGAGCGCCTGACTCACGGAGCGTCGGCACGACCTTCTCCCTCCAGTAATCCACGTCGTTGGGGATGGGCCTGATCGACGGCGAGTCCGCCGCGTCTGACTTGAAGCCGGCCCCCGTGTCGAAGAGCACGACGCTTTCGTCCCGCGCGATGAGACCCGCTTCCACCAGCGCCTGCAAACCAGCACCCGCGGCCGCCGTCTCGAGGCTCACGTAGCCGAGACCGCGGCTGCCCATGAGTTGCTGTGCGGTGAATAGCTCGGCCTCGGGCACCGCCAGCGCCGATCCGCCCGAGGCGCGGAGGCAGTCGAGGATGAGGAAGTCGCCGACCGCATTCGGAACGCGCAGTCCGGCGGCCGCAGTTCGGGCGTCATCCCACGGCGCCGCGAAGCGGCTGCCCTCGCGAAAGGCGCGCACGATCGGGGCGCAGCCTTCCGCCTGGACCGCAAACATCCGGGGACGCTCCACGCCGATGATGCCGATCGCCTGCAGCTCCTCGAACGCCTTCCACATACCGACCAGGCCCGTCCCGCCGCCGGTCGGATAGATGACCGCGTCCGGAAGCCGTGGAAGCTGCTCGGCCAGCTCGAAGCCCATCGTCTTCTTGCCTTCGACGCGGTACGGCTCCTTCAGCGTGCTCAGGTCGAAGGCCGCGATCTCGTCGCAGATGAGGCGCGCGAGGCGGCCGCAGTCGGAGATCAGCCCGTCCAGCAGGAGCAGCTCGGCCCCGGTCGCAAGCACCTCGATCCGGTTCGCCGGCGGCGCGTCCGCGGGCATGATCACCGTCGCGCGAACGCCTGCCGCCGCAGCGTAGGCGGCGAGCGCGCCGCCCGCATTGCCGGCCGAGGGCGCGACGACGTGCTTCGCGCCCAGCTCGACCGCTCGGCTCACCGCGACCGCCATGCCCCGGGCCTTGAAGGAGCCGGTCGGGTTCAGGCTTTCGCGTTTCACGCTGAGGTTCGGGAGACCAAGGAACGACGCATATCTCGCCGCGCCGTGGAGTGGAGTGGCGCCCTCGCCGAGGTGCAGCACCGACTCCCACCGCCGGACCGGCAGGAGCTCGTGCCACCGCCACAATCCGCCTGATTTGCGTGCTGCAAGGGCCTCCCGATGCAGCGTCGCCGCGGCGCGCGCCACGTCGTAGCGCGCAAGTAGCGGTCGCTGGTCGGAAGGGTCGAGGCCGCGGAGCTCGTCCGCGGAGTACGACCGGCCCGACATGCCACCTTCGAGGTGGCTGAGCGTCGAGCCGGTCGGGCCTTGACTCAGACGAAGCGTTTGATGAAGGCGAGCGTGGTGTCCGCGACCTCCTGCCAGCCGCTGTCGATCGTGAGCGCGTGGCCGCGTCCCGCGATCTTCTTGATCTCGGTCACGCCCGGGTTGCGCTTCTGGCGTCTGTACGAAGCGTTAGCGATCGCCCACGGGACCGTGTTGTCTTTCTCACCGTCGATGATCAGCAACGGGCCACGCTCGGGATTCGTCGTGTCGACCTTGACCTCGGTCCACGGATTGAGGTTCGCGGTCGCCGCCTGGAACAGCGGTGCGCCAGGTGCCGGGACTGCGTACGTCTCGTAGAGCTCTTTGGCCTCCGCCTCACTGACAGCGTTGGCGAAGGCAAATCGGAACTGCTCGTAGGTGAGCGGTATCGCCTTGTTCCAGTTGGTGGGGTTCTGGAGCACCGGCGAGGCCGCCTTGAGGGCGGAGATTGGGAGCGGCAGCACGCCGCGGAACGGCGCCGGGTCGATGGCCACCGAGGCGACCGCCAGTCCGCGTCCCGCGATGATCTGGGTGAGCAATCCGCCGAAGGAATGACCGACCACCGCCGGCTTCTTGCTCAGCTTGCGGATGATCACGTCGAAGTGGTCGGCGACCTGGCCGACCGTCTTCCCCGCCAGAACCTCCGGATGAGCCTTGGCTTCGGCGACCGTCTCCGGGTCGTCGGGCCAGCCAGGAGTGACCGCCGTGAAGCCGGCACTTTCGAAATGAGTCGCCCAGCGCTCCCAGCTGCTCGGAAGCAACCACAGTCCGTGGATGAAGACGACCGGCGTGCGACCGGATTTGTTCGCCCGGTCGACCTGCTCTGACTCGTGCGCTGTGACGTCAGTTGGACGTTCGGCGGTCGTGCTCATCACTTCCTCCTACGCTTGCTCGACACCCCACCCCGCGAGCGGGCCAATGCTACCGGGTCACACGATCAGCGGTCGGAGCACATTCCTCGCGATCAAGAATCCGCGCTGGACCAGGTCGAGGTCGCCCTCAAACTTGCGGTCCTCGTGCTCGATGGAGACGACCCAGTCGTACCCGATCGCGTACAGCGTGCTGATGAACCGGTCCCAGCGCACCTCGCCGAGACCGGGCAGCCTTGGCACCTGCCATCCGACGCCGGCGGACAGCACGCCGTGCTGGTAGAGCCCGTCCCGGTCGATCTCCATGTCCTTGGCGTGGACGTGGAAGATGCGCGGAGCGAAATCGCGGAGCGCTCGCGTGTAGTCGATGAACTGCCACACCAGATGAGACGGGTCGAAGTTGAGGCCGAAGTTGTCGTCATCGATGATCTCGAACATCTGGCGCCAGAGCGCGGGCGAGTACGCCAGGTTGCGCCCGCCGGGCCATTCGTCGGCGGAGAAGAGCATCGGGCAGTTTTCGATCGCCACCTTCACGTGGTGCTCCCGCGCGAATCGGACCAACGGCGGCCAGACCCTCTTGAAGTCCTCGAGGTTGTCGACGACGGACCGCTTCTGGTCGCGACCGACGAACGTGCCGACGATGCCGACCTCGAGGCGCTCGGCCGCCTCGATCACGCGCCGCAGGTGGTCGTTCGCCGCGTCGCGGATCGCGTGGTCCGGATCGAGGTTGTTGGGGTAGTAGGCGAGCGAAGAGATCTCCAGCTCGTAAGACCTGAGCAGGTCGCGAACTTTCTTCGGCTCGAAATCCTCGACGTCGATGTGCGCGACGCCCGCATAGCGACGCCGCTCGCCGCCGGCCGACGGCCAGACGGCGATCTCCAGCGCGTCGAAGCCGTGCTCGTGCGCCCATTCCGCGACCTCCTCGAGCGTGAGGTCGGAGAATGCCGCGGTGAGGAGCCCGAGCTTCATCGAGTCCTGGCGACCCTGGTCGCCCGCTCGACCTCGACCCATCGACCTTCGCGCGAGCTTCTCGCGACGGCCTCGCAGACCAGCATCTCGTCATGCCCGTCGGCGAAGGTCGGGTATCCACCTCCCGGGCGGCCCTCGGCCACCGCGCGATAGACGGCCGCGTAGAGCGCCCTGAACGTGTCGGCGAAGCCCTCGGCATGGCCGCCGGGAAGGTACGCCGCGCGCCGGCCTTCGTCGTTCAGAATCGCCGGGTCGCGAAGGAGCAGCTCGTTGGTCCTGCCGCGATGGCCGATCCAGAGCTCGTCCGGGCGCTCCGAGTTCCACGATGCCGCAGACTCCGCTCCGTCGATCTCAAACCACAGCGAGTTCTTGCGTCCCGCGCTCACCTGCGACACGGTAAGCGCACCACGCGCTCCGCCTTCGAAGCGAAGAAGGATCGTCGCGACGTCCTCGGTATGGATCTCGCGCGCGGCGAGACCGCCGCTCCGTTTGGTGGCGAATGTCTCGACCGGGCCGGCCGGCTTGTGGCGCGTCTTGATGAATGTCGTCAGGTCCGCCATCACGCCGGCGATTCGCCTGCCGGTCAGAAACGTCATCAGGTCCATCCAGTGCGAGCCGATGTCGGACACGGCGCGGAGCTCGCCACCCAGCTCTGGCTCGAGGCGCCAGTTCCAGTCCGTGTCGAGCAGCAGCCAGTCCTGCAGGTAGTGGCCGGACACAAGACGCACTTCACCGAGCTTGCCCGCGGCGATCATCCCGTGGACGTGCTGGTTGGTCGGATAGAAGCGGATGTTGAAGTTCACCGCATGCACGAGCCCGCTGCGCTCGGCCAGCTCCACGAGCTCGGCCGACTCCTTGGAGGTCGTGGCCAGCGGCTTCTTGCACACGACATGCTTGCCGGCTTCGATCGCGGCTTTCGCGTGCTCGTGGTGGAGATGGTTCGGCGAGGTGATGTGCACGACCTCGACGCGCGGGTCGTCGAGCATCGCCTGGAAGCTCGCGTACACAGGTGGCAGACCCAGCTCACGCGATCGGGCCGCCGCGCGTTCTCGACTCGAGCCGACCACGCCGTGGACCTGGACGCCCAATCGCCTCAGCGCTTCGACGTGGACGACGCCGATGAATCCAGTGCCGACGACGGCCGCGCCGATCTCGGTTGCGGGCTTCACGACCTGTCTTATTCTTGCCGAAACCGTGGGACCGCTTCGGCTGCTGCAGGTTGGGCTCGGAGGATGGGGACGCGATTGGGCCTGGCGCGTCATGCCCGAGGTGCCCGAGGTCGAGGTGGTCGGCTATGTCGACTCCGATCCGCGCTCCCTCGATCAGCTCGCGGGCGAAGTCCCAGCGTCGAGGGACATCCGCTTCGAATCGCTGAGGGAGGCAGTGGCTGCGACCGGGCCGGAGGCGGTCCTGGTCACGACCACGTTGCCGGGCCACGCGCCCGTGGCGCGGGCCGCCATCGACGCCGGCCTCCACGTGCTGGTGGAAAAGCCGTTTGCGGAAAGCCTGGCGCGAGCCGAGGAGCTGGTCGGCTTCGGCGCCGCCAGGGGCTTGGTCCTGATGGTGAGCCAGAACTACCGTTTCTTTCCCGCGAGTCGCACTGTGGCGCGACTGTTCCGGGAGAAAGCGCTCGGCGACCTCTATGCGGTTTCGATCGACTTTCGCCGGTACTCGGCTGCGAGCGCCGGCGGACGCGCGCGACACCACCACGACGAGCAGCCCCTGCTCGTCGACATGTCGATCCACCACTTCGACCTGCTGCGATACATCCTCCGTCGCGAGCCGGATCGGGTCTTCTGCGAGGCGTGGAATCCGAAGTGGAGCGCGTTCGCTGGTCCCTCGGCCGCAGTCGCGAACATCGACTTCGGCGAGGTCGTTGTCAGCTACCGGGGTAGCTGGGTCAGCGCAGGCCCCATCACTCCATGGGCGGGCGAGTGGCGAATGGAGTTCGAGCGCGGCGAGATCTTCTGGACCAGCCGCGATGACAACGGGGCGCTGGCCGACCGCGTGATCGTCCGGCCTCGCGGTGGGCGGGCCCGGGCGCCGCGGTTGCCCGAGATGCGAGTCGACCGTGCGGGCACGCTGACCGAGTTCGCGAACGCGATCCGCGAGCGGCGGGTGCCCGAGTGCTCCGGCAAGGAAAACCTCGGCACCATCGCGTTCACGGAGGCCGCGGTCGAGTCGGCCGCGCGCCGCGAGCCCGTGACCCTGGAACGCAAGCTGGCCACCCTGTGACCTCGGGCCGACTGCCTGAAGACCCCGACGCGGTTTATCGCCGAACCACGCCTGCATCGCGCTCGATGCACGAGAAGGCGGTCGCGGTCATGCCTGGAGGCACGACCCGGACCACGACGTACTTCGAGCCGTATCCGCTCTACATCGAGCGCGGCGAAGGCTGCCGCGTATGGGACGCGGACGGGACCGAACGGATCGACATGCTCGGCAACTACACCGCGATGATCCTCGGCCACGCGCATCCGAAAGTCGTGGAGGCGATCCGCCAACAGGCCGCCCGCGGCACGGGCTTTGCGGCCGCGAACCCGAACGAGGTTCTGCTGGCGACGCTGCTTTGCGAGCGGGTGCCGAGCCTGGAAGCGGTGCGGTTCTGCAACTCGGGCACCGAGGCCACGATGTTCGCGATGCGGGTGGCACGCGCGTTCACGGGCCGGCCCAAGATCGCGCGCATGGAGGGTGGCTACCACGGCACGCATGACTACGCCGAGGTGAGCACGCACCCGGTCGTGGCGAAAGCCGGCACATCCGACGCCCCGATCGCCCAGCCCGATTCCATCGGCACTCCGGGCTGGATCCTCGAGCACACGGTCGTGCTGCCGTTCAACCACCCCGACGCGGCCGAGGCGATCATCAGGCGCGAGGCGGAACAGCTCGCCGCCGTGATCCTCGAGCCGATCATCGGCGCAGGAGGGGTGATCGCCGCCACCGACGAGTTCCTGCAGCGGGTGCGAGCAGTCACCAGCGAGCTGGGCATCCTCCTCATCTTCGACGAGGTGATCTCGTTTCGGGTCGCGCCCGGCGGCGCCCAATCGGTCTACGGCGTGACGCCGGACCTCACCACGCTGGGCAAGATCATCGGCGGCGGGCTGCCGGTCGCGGCGTTCGGCGGCCGGGCCGACGTGATGGAGCTGCTCGACCCGCGACGGGAGACGAACATCGCGCAGGGAGGGACCTACAACGGCAACCCGCTGGGAATGGCGGCCGGCCTGGCGACCATGAAAGAGCTGACCGCTGACGTATACGAGGAGCTGAACCGCAACGCCGCGCGGGTATGCGAGCAGCTCAGCGAAGTGTTCGCATCGCACGAGATCCCGGTGCAGGTGAACGGCGCCGGGTCGATGCTCGCGCTCCACTTCACGGACACGCCGGTCGTGGATTACCGCACGATGGCGGCTGCCGACAAGCAGCGGGCGCGCGAATTTTTCCTGGGCCTGGTCAACCACGGCATCCTGATGTCGCCCCGCGGGATGGGGGCGCTGTCGACGCCGATGCGCGAGGATGACATCCAGCAGTTCGTGGATGCCGTCGACGCGGTCGCCGCCGACCTGCGCCCCCGCTGGGAGTCAAACGACTAGACGGTCGCCGACACCCCCACCTCGTTGAGCCGTCCGGAGTGCACGTCGTAGACGAAACCGCGAACGCTGGACTTGTCGGGAATGAACGGGCTGGCCTTGATCCGTGCGATCGACTGCTTGACGTCGCCCTCCAGATCGCTGAACGCCTCGAACGCGAAGGCAGGTCGAATTCCGACCTCGGACTCGATCTTTCGCTTCAGGTCGTCGTCGTTGAAGGTGAGCATTCCGCAGTCCGTGTGGTGGATCAGGATGACCTCCTTCGTCCCGAGCAGGCGCTGCGAGATCGCGATCGACCGAATCGCATCGTCGGTCGCCACGCCGCCGGCGTTGCGGATGACGTGGGCGTCGCCCTCCTGAAGGCCCAGGATCTTGTGGACGTCGAGACGCGCGTCCATGCAGGCGAGCACTGCCACGTGCCTCGCGGGCGGCAGCGGAAGGTCGCCCTTCTTGAACGAGCGGGCGTATGTCTCGTTGTTGTGGACGAGTTCGTCGGTGACGCTCATGCATGCCTCCATGCGAATTGAGTTGGTCGGACTTGAGACGTGAGTCCGGCTAAGTACAGAGGCAGCTGGCGCAGCGGCCGTGATCGATTGCGCGTCTCCAGGTGAGGATGCGGGCGGGCATCGATCTCCGCATGCTCACTCGAGTCTATCTGATGCCGTACACCCTGGCGGCGGTGCCTCCGAAGACCGATTCGTCATCGCCGACCAGCGCATGCATCGTCGCCACGACACGCTCGTATGAGGCCGCGAGCAGACATACTGGCCAGTCGCTGCCGAACATGCACCGTTCGGAGCCAAACCAGCCGAGGACGCGCCGGACGTAAGGCTCGAGGTCCTCGTCGGTCCACCGCTTCCAGTCGGCCTCGGTGACGAGGCCCGAGATCTTGCAGGCAACGTTGGGCAGGTCGGCCAGAGGCGCCATCGCCTCTTCCCAGCCCAGATCCATCAAACCGCCGGCGATGCGTGGCTTGGCTGCGTGGTCGATCACGAAACGCATCTCGGGGTGGCGCCGGACCGTATCCACAGCCGCCGGCAGCTCTGGTTTGCGCACGAGAAGGTCGTAGACGAGCCCTGCCTCACCGACGGCCTCGATCCCGCGCTGAACGTCGTCGCGGAGCACCCACTGTGGATCGGGCTCGTCGTGGACCTGGTGCCGGATGCCGGCGAGGCGGCTGCCACCGGCGCCGTCGCGCAGCCCGGCGATCTGCGTCCCGACCTCCGGGTCGGTGAGGTCCACCCAACCGACCACTCCGGCGACGAAGTCGTTGCTCGCCGCGATCTCCAGAAACTCGCGAGTCTCGTCGAGGCTCGAAACGGTCTGGACGAGGATGGTCCTGTCGACGCCGTTGGCCTCGAGAAGCGGCCTCAGGTCGTCAGGACCGAAGCGTCGCCGGATCTCTGCGAGTTCATCGCCCATCCATGGATATTCGCGGCGCGACGGATCCCAGAAGTGATGGTGCGAGTCGACGATCACGCGTCGAGCTCGTCCCAGAGCACCTCGGGAATCGACGTCTCGAACATCCGGACGTTTTCTTCCACCTCGGCCACCGAGCGACAGCCGGTCAGCACCAAAGCGACAGCAGGATGCCGTAGCGGAAACTGGATCGCGGCGGCCTTCAGGTCAACCCCATGCCGCTTGCAGATGGCGTTCAGCCGGGCGGCGCGATCCACCAGCTGCGGCGGCGCCACGCTGTAGTTGTAAGTCGTGCCCGGCTTGGGGTCGGCCAGGATGCCGCTGTTGAACACGCCGCCGGCGATGATCGCGATCCCGCGCTCGACGCAGACGGGGAGCAGCTCCTTCAAAGCGATCCGGTCCAGCAGCGTGTATCGGCCCGCGAGGAGGAAGCAGTCGAAGTCCCCCTCCCGTGCGAAGCGGGTCAGCATCTCAGCCTGGTTCATGCCCGCTCCGACTGCCGCGATCGAGCCCTCCGCCCGCAGGCGGTCGAGCGCGCGATACGCGCCTGAGATCGCTTCCTCGTAGTGGTCGTCCGGATCGTGGATGTGCAGGATGTCGATCCGATCCATGCCCAGCCGAGCAAGGCTCTCCTCGACCGAACGCATCACGCCGTCGTAGGAAAAATCGAAGACGGGATTCACCGCCGGCACGCCGTGGTAGGACTGGCTCGGATCAGGCGGCGCTCCGGCCCGAAGCAGGCGCCCGACCTTCGTTGCCAGGACGAACTCATCTCGAGGCTTCGAGCCCAGCACCGCGCCGAGGCGCTGCTCGGCGAGCCCGTGTCCGTACAGCGGCGCGGTGTCGAAGAATCGCATGCCCGCCTGCCACGCCGTCTCGACGACGCGGTGCGCTTCGTCGTCCGCCACCGCCTCGAAGAGGCCGCCGAGCGGGGCGGTGCCAAGCCCGAGGCGTGTCACCTCGAGCTTCGTGCGCCCGAGGGGGACCCTGTTAGAGCTCAAAAATCATCGGGAGGCGATCGGAGCTCTCGCCGCTGAAGTCGGCGAATCGCCTCGAGCACCTCCGGCCAGACCGCGCGGTGATACTCCTCGTAGCGCTCTTCGGCGCCAGGCTCGAGGTGTGTGTGGAGGCGACCTGCATTCAGTAAGTCCCCGCCTTGCCGAGCTTGCTCGCCATCAAGCGGAGTTTCCTGCCGGGAGCCGGCCTCTCAACCACCTCTCGCTGCTCGCGATGTGCGCTGTGGCCGCCGCGCGCGCCAGCTCCGGATCGCTTGCCATGATCGCCTCGTAGATCCGGCGATGCTCTTCTCGCGTCTCGTCGAGCGCATCGTCTGCGGTGCGCCCGTGCCAGAGGCGAGCTCGCATCGTCCTCGTTGCAAGGCTGGTGAGGAGCGAAGAGAGAACCGGATTTCCGGCGGCTCTGGCAACCACTGCGTGAAACGCGACGTCAGCCTCGACGAGCTCCTCCACCGTGCTCGCCGCGCGCATTCGCTCCAGGCTCTCCGTGAGCTCGACCTTCTCGCCGGCGTCGATGCGTGACGCCGCGAGCGACGCCGCAGCCGCCTCGAGGATCCGGCGAACCTCGTACAGCTCGAGCTCGGTCTCGCCGAGCAGAAGGTGGCTCACGAACCCGGTGCTCTCGAGGAGCAGCCCCGGTTCGAGGCTGCTGACGTAGGTCCCGTCGCCCTGGCGGACCTCCAGGACTCGCAGCTGGGACAGCGCGCGGACCGCCTCGCGGAGGGAGTTTCGCGACAGCCCGAGCTCCGCCGCCAGCTCGCTTTCCCTGGGCAGCCGGTCGCCGGGGCCCCACGCACCGGAGACGATGCGCTCTCGGATCTTGTCGATCGCGTCGTCGGTGACGCTGGGGGCGCGATCCCCCTTGCGGCTTCGCCGCGCGCCGTTCCCCGCCAGAGGTCGGACGTTCATTGCCATTCGGCTGAAAACGCGGCGGTCTGCGAATACGGCCGATTGACAAACATCGGAGCTTCAGCATATTAAGCCTCGCATGGGCAGGCTCGAAGGCAAGGTTTGCATCATCACGGGCGCCGGCTCGGGCATCGGTCAGGCCAGCGCTCGGCTCTTCGCGCGCGAGGGTGCACGGGTGGTGGTTGCCGACATCGACCTGGATGCGGCGCAGGCGACGGTCGAAGAAATCGGCGCCGCCGGCGGGCAATCTGTTGCGGAGCAGGTCGACGTCACCGACCAGGCACAGGCCGAAGCTCTGGCCGGCCGCGTCGTGCAGCGATTCGAGCATGTCGACGTGCTCTTCAACAACGCCGGCATCGGCGGCGTCGGCGATCTCCTGGAGACCGATCCTGACCTCTTCGATCGCGTGATGCGGGTCAACGTGCGCGGCGTGTACCTCATGAGCCGCGCGGCAGTGCCCCAGATGATCAAGCAGCGCTCGGGCTCGATCATCAACATGTCGTCGTGCATCGCCGAGATCGGGCTGGCGCGCCGCGTGTCGTATGCCGCGTCGAAGGGCGCCGTGCTGGCAATGACGAAGTCGATGCAGGTCGACCTGGCGCCGCATGGCATTCGCGTCAACGCGCTCCTGCCGGGCACGATCCTCACCCCGTTCGTCGAGCGCTACCTCAAGGAGTCCTACGCCAACCCCGAGGAGGGCCTGGCCGCGATTCGCAAGCGCCAGCTCACCAACGAGCTGGGCCGCCCCGAGGACGTGGCACATGCGGCGCTCTACCTCGCGTCCGACGAGTCGCGATTCGTGATGGCGTCTGGGCTCGTGGTGGACGGCGGAGTGAGCGGGACCAAGTAGCCAGACCTGAGCCCGTGGGCGCATGCGACTGACACGTCGCGACCGGCTGGTGCTTTTCTCCCCGCTCGCGGTCCTCCTGGGCGGCTGGCTGCTGCTGCCGGCGCTGCTCGGATTCATGGCAACGTTCTCGACCTACTCGCCCTTCAGCACGACGTTGAATTTCGCCGGGCTGGACAACTACGCGAGCGTCGTCAGCGACCCGCAGTTCGCCGCCGCTGCGCGCAACCTCGCGATCTTCACCGCCGTCGCGGTGCCGCTGGAGCTCGTGGTTGGATTTGGCGTCGCTTACATCCTGCGCCTCCCCGTCCGCGGCCGCACGCTGTGGCGGATCCTGCTCCTGGTTCCGTGGCTGGTCAGCCCGATTGCGAGTGGCGTCATGTGGCACTTCCTGCTCGGTGGCGCCACCGGCATCCTGGACTTCGTCCTCGGCTGGCTCGGTCAGCCCGAGGCGCCATCCCCGATGGGTGATCCGCGGCTTGCGCTCCCAACCGCGATCGCGGTCGAAGTCTGGCGCATCTCACCATTCGTCACGTTTCTTCTGCTGCCCAGCCTGGCCTCGATCCCGACCGAACGCTGGGAGGACGCAACCCTGAGCGGGGCGACATGGTTCGGGCGACTGATGAACGTCGCGCTCCCGTCAGTGCGCCCGCTCCTGCTCACCATCACCATGCTCCTCGTCGGCCTCGCGTTCGGAACCTTCGACAGCGTGCTCATCCTGACTGGAGGCGGCCCGGGAACCGCAACGCTCACGCCCGCGCTTTACAGCTACAGCCGCGCCTTTGTCGCGAACGATTGGCCGGTGGGCGCCACGGCCGGCTGGCTCATCGCAGCCGGCGTGCTGGCAGCCGGCCTCGTGTATCTCTGGCTGGCGAGGCAGAGGGCCGCCGAATGAGGTCGCGGCGAAACCAGGCGCCGCGCATCGCCCTGCTGGCGGCGGCCTTAGCCATCTTCCTGGTGCCGCTCGTCTGGACCGGGCTCGCGGCACTCGGCCTGCAGCCTGACAGCACCACCCGCCCGCCATCGTGGATTGGTCCGCTCACGCTCGATCACTTTCTCGAGATCGGTGTGGCCGAGCCCAGCTTCATGCAGGAGCTCGTTACCAGCACTCTCTCCGCAGCGTGCGCCGCGACTCTCGCGGTGGCCGTGGCCTTTCTCGCCGCCTATGCGCTGGCGCGCTCGGCGTCCGGCGCGAGCCGCGCCGCAGCGCAGGGATTCCTCGTCCTGGCGAGCCTGCCGGTCATGGCGTACGTGATCCCGCTCAGCGACCTGATGCGTCGAATGCACCTGCTCGACACGTTCGGCGGTGTGGTCCTGAGCGAGGCGGCGGTCACCGCGCCGCTCGCGGTCTTCGTCTTGCACGGCGCCCTCGCGCAGCTTCCGACCGAGTGGGAGGAGGCCGCGGTTCTGGACGGCGCCGGCCTGGCAGCCATAGTCGGCCGAGTCGTCCTGCCGCTCGCCGCGCCCAGCCTGGCCGCGACAGCGATCGTCCTGTTCGTGATCGACTGGAACATGCTTCTCGTGCCGCTCGTGCTCACCTCCGGGGACATCAAGACGATCCCGGTGGCCTTGAGCGACTTTTTCACGTTCGAGCGGGAGCTCGAGTGGCCGACCGCCGCCGCGGCGCTGATCGTCTCCCTGGCGCCTGTGGCAGTCCTGGTGACCGTGTTCCACGGAGTCCTGGACCGCTTCAGCCTTGACGTCGCAACCGCCGCCTGAGCCGCAGACATCCGATGACTGGCCACTTCGACCTTGACAAATGGGCCACAAGGGGCTAAATATCCCCTATTCATCGGATAATGCCGGCGCCCTGGCGGTCGAGCCAAAGCCCGGTGGTTCGCAGTTCATAGGGGAAAGCGAGATGAACCGAGTCCTGGCGAAAGCCCTGGTCCTGGTGGCGGGGGTGGGCTTGATGGCGGCCTGCACAAGCGGGTCGAGCAACAACTCATCCAACAACAAGTTCAGCGGTACGACGATCCGCGTCGTGACCTTCACCGGTCCTCAGATCGCGGAACCCCTGCAGCGGCGCGCGCCGGATTTCGAGAAGCTGACCGGCGCCAAGGTGCAGGTCATCACGGTGCCGTTCTCGGACCTCTATCAAAAGGTCCTCACCGACTTCGCGACGAAGACCAACTCCTACGACGCGACCGTGTTCGACCCGCAGTGGATGGGCGACTACGTCCCGCCCGGCTACCTTGAGGACCTGTCGGATCGAGTCAAGAACGACTCGGCGATCCAGTGGAACGACATCGCTCCCTTCTTCCGCGACTTCAGCGCGACGTTCAAGGGCAAGATCTACACCATCCCTCTCGACGGCGACTTCCAGATGGTCTACTACCGGACTGACCTTCTGCAGAAGGATGGCCTGAAGGCGCCCGAGACCTGGAACGACTACATCAGCATCGCCCAGCACTTCCAGGGCAAGGACCTGAACGGCGACGGCAAGGCTGACTACGGCTCCTGCATGGCGATGAAGCGCAGCGCGCAGTCGTACTGGATGATCATCTCGATCGCCGCCGCGTTCCTGCAGAGCCAGGGCACCAAGCAGGGCACCTTCTTCAGCACCGACAACATGCAGCCGCTGATGAACAACCCGGCAATGGCGAAGGCGCTGGGCATCTACAAGACGCTCTCCAAGCTCGGCCCTCCCGACCAGCTGAACAACGACGTCGGCGACTCGCGCGGCCTCTTCGTCACCGGTCGCTGCGCGCTGTCCCTCGACTGGGGCGACATCGGCCCGCTGGCAGTGGACAAGACACAGTCGAAGGTCATCGACAAGGTCGGCGCGGTGATCCTGCCGGGCTCGAAGCAGGTGCTCGACCGCTCCAGCGGGCAGCTGGCCGACTGCAACTCGACGCTCTGCCCCTACGCCACCAACGGCGTCAACCACTCGCCTTTCGCAGCCTTCGGTGGCTGGTCGGGCGCGGTGAACAAGGCCGCGCCGGCCAAGGTCAAGGACGCCGCATACGCGTTCCTCTCCTACATGTCACAGCCGGCGCAGTCAGGCGTCGACGTCACCATCGGCAAGACCGGCTTCAACCCGTACCGTCAGTCGCACTTCAGCAACCTCAAGCCCTGGCTTGACTCGGGCATGAGCGAGCAGGCGGCGAAGGACTACCTCGGCGCCATCCAGTCGAGCCTGCAGAGCCCGAACATGGTCCTTGACCTGCGCGTCCCGCAATCCGCTTTCTATGAGGGCACGGCGCTGGACACGGCAATCGCGCAATTCCTTGCAGGCGAGCTCTCGGTAAACCAGACAATGGCGCAGATAACCGATCAATGGAACAAGAAGACGGACGAAGTGGGCCGGTCGGGGCAGCTGGACGCCTACAAGGCGAGCCTGAGCGTCACGAAGTAAGGACCCAGGGCGGCGAGGTGACTGACTCCTCGCCGCCCATCCGCCCGGCCGAACAAACCGAGGAGAAGGAAGGCGTCCCCATGAGCACCCTCGCGTCCTCGCGCGTGCTCCGCGCCGCATCAGCGAGCTGGCGTCCCGTCGCGGCCCGGCTCGACCGCAGCGCGGGCCTGGTGTTCATCCTCCCTGCGGTCCTGGTCATACTCGGCTTCTCGATCTTTCCGCTGCTGGCGTCGCTCTACGTCTCCCTGTCGCGGCTCGGCTTCTCGGAGGGCGGCGTAGAGCTGAAGTTCGTCGGATTCGACAACTACGCGAAGCTCCTCTTCGGCATCGACCGCCCCCACTTCCTGGGGATTGACGGACCGCTGACACCGATCGGCATCGCGATTCTCGCGGCCGTCTACGCGCTCTTCGCCTTCCTTCTCTACCGCTACGTGCGCGGACCCCGACTGACCGTGGTCGGGTTTGTCGGCCGGCTCCTGGCAACGGTTATCGGAGCGGCGCTCGTGTGGCTGATCGTGGACACGGTCCTCACGAGCGGCCGTCCGGGCACGCTCGCCGTGACCCTGATCTACGTCTGCGTCGACGTGAGCATCCAGTACCTGCTCGGTCTGGGGCTGGCGCTGCTCGTGGTGCAGCATCTCCCCGGCCGGCGTTTCTTCCGGGTCGTCTTCCTCCTGCCGATGATGATCACGCCCGTCGGCGTGGCCTACCTGTTCCGGATGCTCACCGACACGAGCAAGGGTCCGCTCTACCCCCTCTGGGTCCATTTCGGACTGACCGACGTCTCGTGGGTGACGAATCCGTGGGGCGCGCGCCTCGCTGTGATGATCGGCGACGTCTGGCAGTGGACGCCCTTCATCTTCATCGTGATGCTCGCGGCGATCGAGACCCTGCCGCACGAGCTGAACGAGGCGGCGGTGGTCGATGGCGCGAACCGCTGGCAGGTGTTCTGGAGGATCACATTTCCGCAGATCCTGCCCGCCACCTCGACCGTCGTGTTGATCCGCATGATCGAAGGCTTCAAGATCATCGACCTGCCCAACGTGCTCACGAACGGCGGCCCTGGCACGGCCACCGAGTCGCTCACTCTGCACGCGTACACGATCTGGCGAGCGCTCGACATCGGCGGGTCGGCCGCGGTCGCGTACATGTTGCTGATCGTCGTGACGTTTTTCGGGATTGCCTACGTCAATCTCTTCCGCCGTCGCGTGACGGCGGTGGCCTGAGCGTGATGGGGATCATCCGCCGGCGCAGTGGGTCGGTCTCGATCACGACGGTCTCGCTGCCGGGGATGGCCCTCTCTTACATCGCCCTGGTTGCCTGGAGTTTCGTCGTCCTGTTCCCCCTGTACTGGCTTGCAATTACCTCTCTGAAGACCCCGCTCGACGTCAACAGCGGGCCGTTCTACATCCCGTGGCGGGACTTCCAACCCAACCTCGATTCGTGGCACTACATCTTCGTCGACCTCGGCGAGGACACTTTCCGGCCTTACCTGAACACGGTGGTGGTCGGGCTCACCAGCACGGCGATCACCGTGATCCTCGGGTCGATGGCCGCGTACGGCCTGGTGCGGATGCGGTACCGCGTGACACTCGGCGCGATCGCTTCGTTCGCCGTGGGCCTGGCCCTGACGGTGGTGCTCTTGATCCAGCACTGGGCGTTGCCGCTCGCCGCCCTGGCAGGGCTGGCGCTGTTCGTGCTGCTGCTCCAGACCGTGGCGCGACGCTCGAAGAGAGCGGTCGGCAACGACGACATCGCCTTCTGGATGATCTCCCAGCGCATGCTGCCGCCGGTCGCGGTGGTGATCCCGATCTACATCTTCTTCCAGCAGCTCCAGCTGCTGGACACGTGGGGCGCTCTCATCATCAGCTACGTCGCGTCACACCTGCCGATCGTCGTCTGGCTGATGCGCGACTACTTCCAGAGCGTGCCGCTCGAGCTGGAGGAGAGCGCCGCCATCGACGGCGCCTCGCCGTACCGGATCTTCAGGTCAATCGTCCTGCCGCTCGCCGTGCCCGGCCTCGTCGCGACGTTCCTGTTCGTGCTCGTGTTCGCGTGGAACGAGTACCTGATCGCGCTGTTCCTGACCAGCGCGAACGCGCAGACGCTGCCCCTGACGGTGGCGGCCCAGAACGCGACCCGTGGACCGCAGTGGTGGTACATGTCCGTCCTGATCCTGATCATGATCGGGCCCGTGATCGCGATGGCGATCGCGCTGGAGCGATTCATCGCGCGCGGCCTGCTTGTCGGCGCGGTCAAGGGTTAGGCCGTGCACCGTATCGTCAGCGTCACCGCGCACGACGTCCGCTTCCCCACCTCGCGCACCCTCGCAGGCTCCGACGCCATGCACACGTCACCCGACTATTCGGCCGCCTACGTGATCCTGAAGACCGATGCCGGAGACGGGCTCGAGGGCCACGGCCTCACCTTCACCCTCGGCCGCGGCACGGAAGTGTGCGTCGCGGCGATCAAAGCACTGGCGCCGATCGTGGTCGGGCGCACGCTCGGGGCGATCACATCGGACATGCGAGGCTTCTGGCGCGCGATCACGGGCGAGCAGCAGCTGCGATGGATCGGCCCCGAGAAGGGAGTGATCCACCTTGCTTCGGCCGCACTGATCAACGCCGTGTGGGACCTGTACGCGAAGGTCGAGCGCAAACCGCTGTGGAAGCTGCTCGCCGACATGAGCCCGGAGCAGCTCGTGTCGAGCATCGACTTTCGCTACATCAGCGACGCGCTCACGCCCGAAGAGGCGCTCGACATGCTGGAGCGCATGGCGCCGACGCGGGCCCGGCGCGAGGCGGAGATGCTCGTGTCCGGCTACCCCGCCTACACGACGTCGGCCGGCTGGCTCGGTTACTCGGACGAGAAGGTGCGCGCCCTGTCGCGCGAGGCGGTCGCCGCCGGCTGGACGCACGTGAAGATGAAGGTCGGGCAGAGGATCGCGGACGACGTCCGCCGCGCGGGGATCGTACGCGAGGAGATCGGCCCGGACCGCCGGCTGATGATGGACGCCAACCAGGTCTGGGAGGTCGGCGACGCGATCGCCAACGTCAGGATGCTCGCCGAGTTCGAGCCGTACTGGATCGAGGAGCCGACCAGCCCCGACGACGTGCTGGGCCACGCCAGCATCGCGCGCGCCATCGCCCCCATCAAGGTGGCCACGGGCGAGCACTGCCAGAACCGGGTCATCTTCAAGCAGCTGTTCCAGGCCGAGGCGATCGGATTCTGCCAGCTCGATGCGTGCAGGCTCGGCGGGCTGAACGAGGTCCTGGCGGTCCTCATTCTCGCGGCGAAATTTGGCGTGCCGGTCTGCCCACACGCGGGAGGTGTGGGGCTCTGCGAGTACGTGCAGCACATCTCGCTTTTCGACTACATCGCAGTGAGCGGCTCGCTCGAGAACCGGGTCCTGGAGTACGTGGAGCACCTGCACCAGCACTTCGTCGACCCGGTCGTGATCCGCAACGGCTGCTACGTTCCGCCGCAGGCGCCCGGGTACAGCGTCACGATGCGGCCAGAGTCGATCCGGGAGTTCGAGTTCCCCACCGGCTCGGTGTGGAGCACGGCCTGACCGTCGAGGCCGTGCCGCGTGCGGGCGCCCACCTGGTCAGGGTGGACGGCGCCACACATATTAAGAAGGACGGGGCGTGGCGCCGTCTCGAAGGACGCTCGATCGATTCCCTGCTTCAGCTGTCCGCGCAAGAGCTCCGCGAGCTGCTCGAGCAACCTGCGCGCGAGACGGGAGCGCCGGCCGGCACGCTCGAGGCGCCGATCGGGAGCCAGGAGGTCTGGGCCGCCGGCGTGACGTACCGGCGCAGCCTCGAGGCACGCGCGGACGAGGCTGTGAGCTCCGACCCATACGACCGCGTCTATGAGGCGGCGCGGCCGGAGCTCTTCTTCAAGGCCACACCCGGCCGGGTACGGGGTCCGGGGCAGCCGATCTTCATCCGCTCGGATTCGACGTGGGACGTCCCCGAGCCAGAGCTCGCCGTCATCTGCAACAGCAGGCTCGAGGTTGTCGGCTACACGGTGGGCAACGACGTCAGCTCGCGCAGCATCGAAGGCGAGAACCCGCTGTACCTGCCCCAGGCAAAAGTGTTCGATGGATGCTGCGCGCTTGGGCCCGCGATCGCGTTGGCGTGGGACTTCTCCCCCTCCGATCGTTCGATCGCCATCCAGATCATTCGCGGTGGCTCGACCGTCTTCGAGTCGAGCACCACGACCTCAGCGATGCGGCGGCCCATCGCCGAGCTGGTCGGCTACCTCGGCCGCGACCAGAGCTTCGCCGCCGGCTGCGTCTTGCTCACCGGCACCGGAATCGTCCCCCCTTCGGACTTCACGCTCATGCCCGGCGACGTCGTCTCGATTCAGATCGACGGGATCGGCGTGCTCGAGAATCCGGTCCGCCGCCACGCGGGCGGGTGATGCGTCAGCCCTTCTTCTTCTTGTGGGTGCCGGTGGTTCCGGTGTCGTTGGACGGCGGGCTCGAGGGCGTGGTGCCTGGCAGGTAGTAGTTGCCGTACGCCGAGATGAGCCCGTCGGGCGGGGTGTACCAGATCGCGGACCCGAGCACCGGGAGGGCCTGGACGAGGAACGCGTGCCAGGCGGGCACGGCAACGTAGTAGCTGTCCGACCCCGCGGTCATCTTGACCCGCCAGTCGGGGTTGCCCATCCAGACCGCGACGGCGATGCGAGGCGTGAAACCGACCGTCCACGCGTCCGCGAAGCTGTCCGACGTCCCGGTCTTGACGGCCACCTGGAATCCCGGGATCGTGAGCTTCGAGTTCGCCCCAAAGATCATCGTGCGGTTGGCGTCCCTCGACAGCATCGTGGCCATGATGAAGGCGACCTTGGGGTCGATCACCTGCTGGGCCTGTTCAGCGTGCTGATAGACCGTTTTGCCCTGGCTTTCGACGCGTGCGATCGCAAACGGCGGGTGGAGCACGCCTTGCGCAGCGAGGACTGAGGCCCCGGTCGCCATCTGCAGCGGCGTCTCGCCGTATCCGCCCAGCGTCAGCGACGGTCCGAAGCTGTTCAGCGCGTCGTTGTTGGTGAAGTTGTTCCCCGAGTGCTGCTGCCACGGCGGCGCGCCCATCAAGCGAGCCATCTGAACGACATCTGAGACTCCGACTCCGAGCTCGACTTTGACGGCCGGGATGTTGAGCGAGTTGCCGATGCACTGCTGGACCTGACATGTGCCGTGGAACCGGCCGTCGTAGTTCTGCGGCTGGTACACCGTCGCCGAACCCGGGTCCAGGTACCTGAGGGGCTCATCCGTGATCGGCGTGGTCATGGTGAAGCGGCCGCTGTTGATCGCCGCCGTGTAGGTGAAGATCTTCATCGACGAACCCGGATTTCGTGGAGGCCACACCGCGAGGTTGTACTGTCCGCCGTTGGCGTTCGGGTCGGCTGAGGAGACCATGGCGAGGATGGCTCCCGATGTGGGGTCGATCGCGACCAGCGCGCCCTGCTGCACGTTCCGCCACGCGAGGCTCTGCTGCGTTTCCCTGATCACCGCCTGGCCCAGGTTCTGCAGGGTGACGTTCATCGTGGTGTAGACGCGCAGGCCTCCGGCGTAGGTAACGTCCGGTCCGAACCTCTGGCGCAGCTGCTGGGTCACGTAGCTGATGAAGCCCGGCGCGCCGACCACATCGGACGGCTTGAACATGTGCGACGGCGGGCTGATGTCCTCTCTGGCCGCTCTATCCGCGTCGCCCTGGTTGATCCTGCCCGTTTCGACCATCGCGTCCAGCACCTCGCGCTGCCGCTGCTTCGCCGCGCTCCAGTTTCGGAACGGGCTGTACAACGTAGGCCCCCGCACGAGCCCGGCGAGCATCGAAGCGTGCGCCAGGTCGAGCTCCCTGGTCGTCTTGTGGAAGTAGATCTTCGACGCCGCCGCTGTGCCCACGGCGTTGTTTCCGAACGAGACGCTGTTGAGATACATCTCGAGAATCTCGGACTTGGAGTACCGGCGCTCGGCCGCAACCGAGAGCAACGCCTCCGTCGCTTTGCGCTGCCACGTCGGCTCATCACCCAGCAGGCGGACCTTGACCAGCTGCTGCGTGATCGTCGACGCGCCTTCGACGGTGCTGCGCGCTTTCAGGTCGACCAGCGCCGCCCGCACGATGCCGCCGGGATCGACGCCGGGCTCCGAGTAGAAGTTGCGGTCTTCGATCGCCAGCATGGCGTCGGGCATCGTGTTGCCCATCGCCGACAGGGGTTCGTAGTAATGCTGATAACCCGGCGGATGTAGGTCCGCGAGCACAGTCTTGTTGTCGTTCGCGTAGATCGTGGTGTCGGTTGCCATCGGGCTTGTCAGCTGCGACAGGTCCGGCAATGACGCCGCGTACGCGGCCGACAGCGGCAATCCAAAGGCCATCACCGCGATCACGAGCACGATCGCGATGCGTGGCACGGTGACCAACCGCCGCCATGCACTCCTGAGCTGAGCCACCGTGGCCTCACTCAGAGGCGCGGGACTACGTTCGATCTCGCCCACGGTGAGCGGCCGAGTTGAGGGGCTCGCGCACGTTCCCCATGGAGGTTACAACGCCTGAAACCTGCGGGTTATTGATTCAGCTACGCGGGGTTGCCTGGCGACTTTTCGCCCTCTTGCGCGATTTTCCAGCGCGTGAAATGATCCGAATTGGCCAGTGGTTCGAAGGGCGCAAGCCGGACGGATCGCTGGTCACTCGTTTTTTCAGGCTTCGATGCAGGTGATGTCCGTCGAGGTCGGTTTGCATGACGCAAGGCGCCCGATGCGCTCCGCAGTCTTTTGCGTCATCAACCCGCGCACCGAAAGCGTCGTGCGCCTTCGGGCCACGTCTTCGACGGTGCAGGCCCATTCCGACTCGAACGCGTAGTCGACCTGGGCCCAGATGTCGGGACCATCGTGATGGATCCGCTCGAGTCCGTCGGGCAGGATGGCCGCGAGGTCGAGGACACGCCCAGCCTCGTCGCCGTAAAGGCGCTCCAGGTGATCCGCAACGTCAGGCGCGAGACCGATGCGCTCTTCGGTCTCGACGCTCCAACCGGTGCCGGGCAAGCGCCTCGCGTCGGCCGAAAACGCACCGAGGTCAGGGAAGGAGAGGCGGCGAAGCGCATCGCATGCGATGAGGCGATGCGTGGTCAGCTTGCCGCCGGCAACCGAGACGAGGCCGTTGTGACTGACTTCGATCATGTGGCCGCGCCGCGCCGCGACGGTGTCCCCCTCGGCGATCGGAAGCGCCCGAAGGCCTGCCATCTCGAAGCGCACACGCCCCGGACGAACAAGCTCGTGGGGCAGATAGCTGGACGCTTCTTCCAGCACAGACCTCACGTCCTCAGCCGTGACCGTGACGTCCGACGGCTCGCCGGCGTACAGCGTGTCGGTGGTGCCGAGCATGAGCATGCCCTGCCATGGAATGCCGAGGGCCACGCGGCCGCCTTCGAGTGGCAGCGCGACGCCGGCCATCCAGTCGCCGTCGAGCGGGAGCATCAGGTGGATGCCCTTGCTCAGCCGGACCACTGGCTCCGCATCGGGCTCATCCATCCGGCGCACGTGGTCGACCCACGGACCCGCCGCATTGATGACGTGGCGCGCGCGCAGCTCGAGCATCCCGTCGTGACCCGTGTCGACCGCGACGACGCCGCCGCGGTTGTGTCGTAGCTCGAGGCCCATCACTTTCGCGTGGTTGAGGATCAGCGCGCCTGACCGCGCGGCGCCCTTGACCGTCGCCAGCACCAGACGCGAATCGATCGTCTCGGCCTCTTCGAACATGCCGCACATGCGGAGCCCGGTCGTGCGAAGCGGCGGCACCATCTGACGCGCCGCGCCGGCATTGAGCAGCGAAACGTTGCCGCCGTGGCCCGCGAGAGCTCGGTAGAGCAGCAGCCCGGTGGCGACGGTGCCCGGACCTTTCGACCCGCCCTTGTAGACCGGCAGCAGGAAGGGAATCGGCCTGACCAGGTTGGGGGCGATCCGATCGACGAAGACCTGGCGCTCCTGCTGTGACTGCCGGACCAGCGCGAGGTCACCCATCGGCAGATAACGAAATCCGCCGTGCACCAGCTTGGACGACGCGCTGGAGGTGCCCCCGCCAAAGTCGCCGGCCTCGACGAGTCCGACGTGCAGCCCGAGGCGCGCTGCCTCGTACGCGATGCGCGCGCCGACGATTCCGCCGCCGACGACGGCGAGGTCGAGGCGCTCGGTGCTCAGCCGGTCGATCGTTTCAGCTCGGGGCGTAGGCATGGTTCGTATGACCCTCCACCGCGACTGCCAGCGCCTCGAGCGAGCCCTCGGGCAGCTCGGGATACGCGGGCAGGAATACGAGTCGCGACATGATGTCCCGCGCGCAGCGGGGCTCCAGGTCAGGACGGCCCGCAGGCGCCGGCATGGCGTTCACGCTGCTGGCCGACCGTGCCGCGTCGAAGCCCGCGGCGCGCGCCGCGCTGATGAGCTCCGCCGGCCGGTCGCATGAGACCGGAAAGAGCCAGTGGGTGTGGTCTGCCGCCAGGCCTCCCACTTGAAGTCCGCTCGGCAGCATCGAAGCGAGTCGCTCGCCCGACGCGGCTCGGGCGAGGAGGCGCGAGCGGTCGAAGTTGCTGAGGCGATGCGCCATCAGCTTCATGAGCGGCGCACCGGGACGCTGCTCCAGACGGTGCACCAGCTCCGCGGTCGACGTGGCCGGGAACGCACGCGCAGCCGAGTTGACGAAGTGGTCGAAGTCAACGCCGAGCGACGGGATCACCCGCGCCAGGACCGTGTAGGCCAGCGGTCGCGTGAGCGAAACGAAGGCGGCGGTCTGGACGGTCCGCTTCAATTGCGACGAACGCTTCTGGAGCGGCCAGCAATGGTGGCGGACGCGCATGCGCGCCAGCAGCGCCGGATCTCGCACGGTCAGCATCGCGCCGCCGAGCGCGGTGGTGGTTTTGAGGATGCCGAAGCTGAACATCGAGACGTCCGCGAGCGCGTCACCGACGTGCGGCAGCCCCTGGAACGCCTGCGCGCAGTCCTCGACCAGCAGAAGCCCGTTTCGGCGGCAGATGTCCGCGATCGGCCCCACGTCGACCCGGCCGCCGAAGAGGTGTGCCACGACCACCATCCGCGTGCGCGGGCTGACGGCGCGAACCAGCAGCTCGGGATGGGGCGCAAGGGTCGCGATGTCGAGGTCGACCGGGATCGGGACCAGGCCGTGGTGGGTCGCGATGCGCGGCATGTCCGGGTGCGTCACCGCCGAGAACATCACCTCGCTCCCTGCCGGCAGGTCGAGCGAGGTCAGCAAGAGGTGGAACCCGCTGCGCACCGAGTAGCAGGCCATGCCCGTGGCTTCCGCCGACCAGAGGTGCTCGACCCCGGCGGCTGCGCGCTCGTGATCGGACGCCGGCAGGGCGGCAATCGCCGCGGCAAGGTCCCGGGGGCCGATGTCGAGCCGGTGACGTGCGTGAAAACGCTTCATGGCGACACCATCCCGCCGGCCCGATATCGGAGTCAGTCTCGACCCGGTTTCAATTTCGGTATCAGTCGAAGTCGGGCTCACGCCTGCGCCCCGGCGCACGCCGCCACGAGCAGCTCGTTGAACTCGTGAGGGCGCTTGATGCAGGCGAAGTGGTCGCCCTCGAGCTCGAACACGAAGCCGCGGCCCAGCACCCTGGCGAGGTCCCGCTGCGCCTCGGGCGTGACCACCCGGTCGTCCTGGGTGACGATGACGGCGGCGCCGCAGGTGCTGTCACCGAGCCACTGCGTCGAGTCGAAGCTGGCGGCCTCGGCGACCGCGTCGAGCAGCGCCACGGTGTCGTGGCGGCGCACCTCGCTCATCAGCCAACGGCCGCGTTCGGTATCCGCCGACCTGGGGGCGAGCAGGGTGAGCATGGCGGCGCGCCGAATCGGCTCGGGAAGCGTGCGGGCCGCGCGCTGGAGCAGCCTGCCGGCGCCACCGGCGGTCGGCACGTCGAACTGGCTGGCGGTGGCGCACAGCACCAGGCCCGACACCAGCTCCGGATGGCGGCGCACGAAGACCTGGGCGACCAGGCCGCCTAGCGAGTAGCCGACCACGATCACGCGGCCGAGCTCGAGGACGTTCACGAGCGCGGCCAGGTCGTCGGCGCACTCCTCGGCGCTGAAGCGCTGGGTTCGAAGGCCGCGGCCGTGACCCCGAAGGTCCGGCGCGACGACGTTGAACCGCGCCGCCAGGGCGGGCATGGCGAGCGACCAGTTGAGGTCGGCGGTGGCCATCAGGCCGTGAAGCAGCAGGACGCTCGGCGCTCCCGCGGGGCCCTCCGCCACGCGCGCGAAGGCCGTGCCCCTTCCGGGAAGGTCGATGAGCCGCCCCTCGGGCAGCTCGTCCGCGAAGTGAAGATCCGCAACATCGAGGCGCTCGACGGCGAGTGCGGGACGACGGGTTTTGCCGAACATTTCGCTCCTCCTCCGACCCCCGGTTGGGGCCGTCGAGGCGGAGAGTTCGGGCAGACCTGTGCGGTCAGGGTCTGGACCGGGTCTTGACTAGGTCGGAGACGAACGCGAGACCAGTCTCAGGCGGAGGTGGCGGACTCCTCGAGCTCATGCAGCCGGTCGACGACGCGTCGCACCCCGTACGACCGGCGGTTGAAATAGGCCGCTCGGCTGAGGCCGACCCGCAACTCCACGGCGTAGTGGCCTCCAATCCGGCGCACGTAATAAAGGTCGAGGATCTGTCCGGCCTGGGCGTCCTGCTGGAACGGTGACGACCGCAAATGCTCGATGGCGGCCTCGATCGTCTTGCGCAGCTCGCCCGGCGTCCTGGTGGCGACGCAGCGCATGCCGATGAGCGGGTTGTCGGCCAGGTCGCGCGTGCTGTGCAGCACCTTCAGCGCGTGCTCGACCCGGTCCACCGTCACGTCCGGCGCTTCGGCCGACGATTCCTGGGTGAGAGCAGGCCAGAGCACCAACGCCGCCCTCACGGCATCGGCACCCGGGAAAAGCACATAGCTGATCAGGCCGCCGACGATCGCGCACGCGAGCACGGTGCCGTACGTCATGTCCGCCGGCCACCATGTGCCCGGGCTCACGCCGATCCAGAGCAGGTAGACCCCGGCGATGAGGCCGCCGAGGGCCACCGCGAAAAGCTGCACCCGGACCACCCGGTCGCCGCGGGGCCCGATCAGCAGCAGGGCGAGGTCGGCCAGAACTCCCACGATGAGACCCACCGGGACCATGTCGAAGTTGCCGAGCTGGGTGGCCGTCAGGAAAGCGGTGACCGTGATCATCAGGGTCAGGCTCCCCGGCGGCAGCCGGCTCTGCCTCAGCGTCCAGAGGATCACACCGACCACCGTCGCCGTCTGCATCAGGAGCCCGAGCGCGCCAAGGATCTCCTCGCGGTGGTTGAACTGGTCGAAGACGCTGGTCGGGGGTGGCAGCTTGATCTCGGTCGTGGCGTACCGATCGATGTAGGGGTGGTCGAACTGCGTGAAGAACGTGACGGCCGCGAGCAGGAGCACCGCCGAGGCAAGAGCGGTCGGCCCGAGCACCAGCTCGCCGCGAACGGCTGATGCTCGCATCGGTCCGACCACGATCAACACGGCGCCGGCGATCTCGAGCAGGTTGGGGAGCCTGAAGATCGCGGGAACGCCGAAATCGGTGCCGAACGCTGCCAACCACCAACCGTTGATGACGATGCCGGCAAGGAAGGTGAGAAGGCCCACCACGCTCAGCCCGTAACCGTCAGGAACCGCCGTCTGAGCGTTGCCCTCGCGCCGCCACGCCACCACGCTGACGACTCCCAGGAACAACGCCAGCGCCAACCATGCCGCCTGGACGGGCACGGCCGCCCAGTTGGGCACGTTCGGATACGTCTGTCGCGTGAGCCACGCCTGGTAGTAGCCGGCTCCGATCAGAACGGCGCTGAGCGCGGCGAAGCCCCAGTCGAACGGCGTGCCCGCCAGCCACCATTCACGCCAGGCCGACCAGCGCCGGAATGGATTGGCCGCCGGCCCGCCTTGGCCGGCCGCTTCCAACGTTGCCACGCCGCCCGTAGCATGCGCGCCGTCAGGAGGATCGACAAGGGCACGGCTGCAGCGCCGGCGCTAGAAGAGGCCGGTGAGCCAGCGGCGCAGCGGCTTGCGACCTGAGGGTTCGAGATATTCCGGCAGCACGGCGGCCACCGCGCGCTGGCCCAGCGCGACCAGCTCGTCGACCGTCCGGCCCTCGGCTGCGATCGGCTCGCCGACCCTGACGTAGAGGCGCTTGCCGAGCCACACCTCTTTCATCCCGGCCAGCCCGACGGGCAGGACCGAGACCCCGGCGTCGATCGCAAAATGGGCGAACCCTTTCTTGAAAGGCAGGAGCTCACCCTCGCGCGGACCGAAGTCCCCCTCCGGAAACAGAGCCACCACACCTCCTGCGTTGAGGCACCGGTCGACCTGGCGGAACAGCAGCGTGTCGCCGTGCTGGGCCCTGTCCACAGGGACGATGCCACCGGTGGCGCGGACCAGGGCCCAGAGCATGCGGTTGCGCATCATCGACGTCGGGTCCGCGAGGTAGTGGATGCGGGGCTCGGGCGGAAACAGGAGCAGCAGGCTGATCGCGTCCATCCAGCCCAGGTGGTTGGCGATGAGCACGTAGGCGGTGTCGGGGATCCTCTCGCGACCCTGGACGTCGAAGCCAAACGCCAGGTGAAAGATCGCCGAGGCGAGGGCCCGAAACAAGCGGAACGCGGCGCTGGCACGGCGCCCGACGGGCAGCATGTCGGCGGCGGGGATGGCGCCCGACGGCATCGCGGACGCGGGAGCGAACCGCATCGCCTCCCATGCGTCGTCGAGCCTTGTTTCCTCGGCGGTGGTGAGGCCCGCGCTGTGGAGCACGCCCCATCCGTGGTTGCGGCTGAGGTCTTCTCCATCTGCCGGGTAGCTGACCCAGAAGGCCCCGCCCGGCTTCAGGGCTTTGAACGCCGCCGGGAATCGGCGTTGCAGCTCGGCCCGGTTGTGCGCGAAGAGATGCACCACATCGACCTGCTTGTCGCCGCCATCCGTGGCGTTGTCGTCATAGCCGGCCGGAGCGTTCATAACCCGGTAGCTATTACCCTCGGGGATCTTGAGCTTGCGTGAGACCTCGGCCGGTGGCACGCGCCAATTCTCTGCCTCCTTACCGGGTTGGAAAAGGCGCCTGCCACCAGTACGGCAGGTCGTCGACGTGAATCCCGACCACCCACTTGACCCACCAGAAGCCGCGCCGGTCGGGAGCGACAACCCGCGCCGGAAATCCGTGTCCGGCGTCGAGCGTCCCGCCGCCGAACCGGGTGGCGAGCAGCAGGCGAGGCGCTTCCTCGAGCGGAAAGCGGCGGTCGTAGCCGGTGCTGGAGACGACGCGGATGCTCGTCCCCCTGACGTCGCCCAGGAGCCGGTCAAGCCGCGCACCGGACCACTCCTGCGTCGAGTAGAAACCGCCGGTGCAGTCGAGCGTGGCCGTCACGCGGTCGTCAAACGCCGACAGCTCCTCGAAGCCGAGCTCGCGTCCGCCGACGTTCAGCCTCCACGAACCGCGGTCGATTTGAGGTATGGCATCGAACATCCACGAGCTGACCGGCATCAGCGCGGGCTGAAACGAGCCGGCCTCGTACGAGCCCGTGAAGCGACGCGCGCCGCCTGGCAGCGCTGCGCGAGCCACCAGCTCGCTCACTCCGTACGTGGCGGCGCCGCCGGCCAGGATCACGCCGCCGCGGAGAAAGTTTCGGCGCGACAGGTCGGTGGCGCGTAAGCGGATTCGCCGCGCAGCGACGTGCCAGAGGGCAAGCGGGACCGCGACCAGCGCGGCGCCGACGTGGAACTCCATCGCCGTCAGCGGCCCGATGAGCACGAGCAAACCCGTCGAGTGCGCAAGACCTGCGACCAGGGATACGAGGACGAGGATGCTCAGCAGGATCGAGGCCCATCTGCCCGGCCGCGGTCTGGCCGCGCCACGACGCGCGATCATCGACTTCCACGGCAGCAGGAGCAGGATGGCGATCCCGCCGGTGGCGTGAACGACGAGTGACCAGCGAGCGGGCGCCGTTGCGAACGCGAACGCCAGCCACCCCGTGACGAAAGCCAGCGCGAGCAGGACCAGGAGGGCCAGGTTGGTGTGGGCGCCGAGCCTGGTCGGAACCGCTCTCATCGCCACCGTCACCTCCTTCCTGTCGGCGCCGGCTTCCTGTTTACCTCGACCATCGCGTCGCGCAGCCGCGTCAGCTCCTTCGCCGGCAGGCGCAGGAATGCCTCGGGCGGCTCGAACAGCCGGGCGATCAGCTCGGTCCGGACCTTGCGTCCCCTGGGCGTGACCACGAGCACATTGATCCTGCGGTCTGACGGCCTGGCACGGCGCTCGACCAGCCTGGCGTCTTCGAGGCGGTCCGTCGGGTCGACGACAGTCGACGGGTTGCAGTGGAGCCGGGCCGCGAGCTCTTTCTGCGAGATCGGGTGGTCCGGGTCGAGCTGGACCAGCGCCCACGCCGACACCGGCGACAGGCCGGCTGCCGCGGCCGCCTCGTTGGCGCGCTCCTCCCAGTCTGCGAAGGAGGCGATGACCAGCGCCCACAGCTCCTGAGCGTGCGAGCTGTATCGGAGACCGGGCACCACCTCGTCGCTCATGGCAGCGAGTCTACCTGCCCGCCGCCTGGCATCGGTTGAGCCTGAAATAAGTGGAGTCTCCAATCGGTTGTTATGTTGTCGATGACGGTGATGGCGTCGGGCCGGTTCGGCCCATATCACTTTTAGGTTTCACAGGGGGTTTCTCTGATGGCGCAATGGAAGTTCGATCCCATGCACACACAGGTCGAGTTCTCGGCCAAACACCTGGGCATGATGACCGTGCGCGGTCACTTTGCCGAGGTCATCGCGACGGGCGACATCGATCCCGACCGTCCCGAACGTTCGTCGGTTGAAGCGACCATCAACACAGCAAGCATCCGCACCCACAACGAGCAGCGCGACAACGACCTGCGCTCCTCCAACTTCCTCGAGATTGACAAGTTCCCGACCATGACCTTCAAGAGCACGAAGGCGGAGCACGTGGGGGGCGACCGCTTCCGCGTCACCGGCGAGCTCACCATCAAGGGCATCACCAGGCCGGTCACGCTGAACGTCGTCAGGTACGGCGAGTTCAACGACCCGATGATGGGTCACCGCATCGGCTACGCGGCGGAGACCCAGATCAACCGGAAGGACTTCGGGATGCGCTTCGACGCGATGCTCGACGGCAAGTTCATCGTCAGCAACGAGATCCAGATCAACATCGAAGGCGAGATCATCGAGGTCAAGGAGGCTGTCGGCGCCGCCGGCGCCCTGCAGCAGCCCGCCGACGGCGCGGCTCGCTGACTACCGGTCGGACCTCGCGGCCGCGGGCGAAGCAGCCAGTGCGGCTAACCTCTAAGTGGTAGTGAGGCCGGAATTCGCAGTCGGTGCGCGAAACGCGGTGCGGACGTGTCTGGGCATCGGTCCGCGGGACCGCGTGTTCGTCATTGGCGACGAGCCGCGGCGGGAGATCGCCGAGGCCATCGAAGAAGAGGTGCTCAGCACTGGCGCCGAGATGCGGGTCTGGACGATCGAGGACCACGTCCAGCGGCCGATCACGAGTCTTCCGCGCCCGCTCATCGACGAGATCCTTGGCTTCAAACCCACCGCGTCTTTCTTCATCGGCACCGGACTGAAGGGCGAGCTGGGCTTCAGAAAACCGCTGCTCCTGCTGCTGGCCGATGAGCTGCGCTGCCGCCACGGGCACATGATCGGAATCGACGACCAGTTGATGGTCGACGGGATGGCCGCGGACTACGACGAGATCTATCGAGTGACCCGCAAGGTCTTCGAGATCACGCGCGAGGCGAGCACGATCACGGTCGAGACGTCGCTCGGCACCGAGCTTCGCGCCACGTTCTCACCCAGCCTGCGCTGGATTCCGTGCGACGGTCGCTACTGGGAGCAGGGCCACTGGGGCAACCTCCCCGAGGGTGAGACCTACACGTGTCCCGCCTCGGTCGACGGTGTGCTCGTCGCAGAGGAGCTAGGCGACTGGTTCGCCCCCAAATACGGGATGCTCGCCCCGCCGCTACGGCTCGTGATCAAGGACAGCCGCGTCGTGTCTGTGGAGACACCCGATGCGCAATTCGAGAGCGAGGTCCGCGAGTACTTCGCGCAGCACTCGAACTCCAACCGGGCAGGCGAGTTCGCCATTGGGACCAACGTCGGGCTCACGCGGATCGTCGGCAACTTCCTCCAGGACGAGAAGTTTCCCGGGGTCCATGTCGCGTTCGGCGATCCTTACGCCTTCGAGACCGGCGCCGACTGGGAGTGCCCCTCGCACGTGGACGCGCTCGCGTCCCATGCGACCGTCTCCGTTGACGGTCGGATGATCATGGAGAACGGCCGCTTTCTGGTCTGACGGACGGCCCTAGATCTTCAAATTCCCAGGCTCGACCGGCTGATGGCGCCCAGCACCTGCTGCTGGTAGTAGAGCGTCGATCCGTCGTCAGCCTTGACGTTCGATGGGTAGTGGGTCGAAACCGACAACGTGTAGATGTTGCCGGCCGAGACCGCCAGCCCGAAATAGTCGCCGAGGAAGGAGCGTCTGCACGGATCATTGTGGGACGCGCAGGCCATCTGGCCGAGGCCGGCGAGGGTCTGCAGGTCGGTCGTGGACCCGTCCGGGTTGATCAGCAGGCCAGGCTGCTGCGGGTCCCAGGTGAAGTTCGACGCTCGGATGTTGGCACCGACCTGCGCCGCCCCGCTTCCGGAATCCTTGTAGGCCTGCACCGACACGTCGACGCAGAAGTTGGACCGTCCGACATCCTGGGGGATGATGCTGGCGTCCGACGGGCACGACGCCCGGCGGTCATAGAACGCGACCGCCACCGCGCCACCCGGTCCGGCCGCCACGGCGGGCTGGAAGTGGTCCGCCACGTGACCCGAGGTGATGTCGTCGTTCACCGCCACAGGATTGCTCCAGGTCTGGCCCCCGTCGACCGACTGAATCAGATAGACGTTGTATTGCGTCCCGTTGAAGTCGTTGTAGGCGAGATAGAGGTGGCCGGGAAAGTCCTGCGAAACGGCGAACGCGAAGTTGATGCCGTCGCGGAACGTGGTGTTGGTCACGCGCACGGAGCTGCCGCCCATCGTGTTGCCGGAGACCACCTTGATCGGCGTGCTGAACGTGTTGCCGTCGTCAGTGGACCTCGTGACGTACATGTCCGCCATGTTGCTTTTGACGCCGATGTTCGTGTAGGCGACGTAAAGGACTCCTGAAGGATCCACCGCCGGCTGGCTGAACTGGTCGCGCAGCTGACCGGCGGAAGCCGAGACGATCGTCGCCGCCTTCGAGAAGGTCAGGCCGCGGTCGCGCGAGACGGCCGCGCGCAGCTTGACCGTGCTGCCGACGTTGCCATCGACGATGTCCCACGTCGCGTAGACGTGGTCCTGGAACCTACTGCCGGGGTAGTGGTTGACCGCAACCCACTGCTTGTCCTCGACGTGGCCAAGCTGCTTCGAGCTCGAGTTCGGCACCTGCTCGAGGGCCTGCCCACCGTTGCCCGTCACCCAGTGGGCGCCGAGGTCGTCGCTGTACGAGACGGTGATCTCTCCGTCGGGATGCAAGTTGGTCCAGAACGCGTTGAACGGCAGCATGGTCTGGTAGACCCTGCCCTGCGTGTCGAAGCCCACATTGGGGTCGGTGGTGTTCGTCCAGCTAGGAGGCATGTTCTGGTTGAGCACGCCGGGCGTGGTCTCGGTGGTTGAGCAGTCATAGCCCTGGATGATGTTGTCGCTGTGGCTCGAGCCGATGATGGTGTAGCTGCCGTCGTAGAAGTTGTAGTTGGTCGAGAACTTGTCGAAGAAGAACTTCGATGATCCGACGATCGTCTCGGTGCCTGGCATCACCGCGAGCTCTGACTCGGAGTGATTGGCGTTGAAGTTGTTCGGGCTCGCTCCGACGCAGCCGCCGGCCACTGGCGGAAGCTCGGCGTATCCGCCACCGCTGGTCGGAGAGCTGACGACCATGTTGCTCGCCGAGATCGACGATGACCACAGGCTCAGGGCCGACGGAGACGCCATCCCGGTCGGCGCCACGGCGACGAGGGCGGTGAGCCCGAGAACCGTGGCCTTGATTCCGCTTCGCTTGCGATACCACCCCATGGCTGGTGCCCTCCACAACCACTGCCATCCCCGGAGCGAGCCGAGGAATCCCCATGGAAAACGTAGCACCGAAGGTGCGGTGGCGGAGGCTAGACGCTCGTCAGACCGATGGCGAAACTTGCGTCGTAACCGTTGCTCGTGCTGGTCAGGGTGGCGAGGAGCTTCGAGCCGCTGTTGTTGTTCGAGGTGTAAACCATGTCCGCCGCGTTGCGCGTGTCACGGGCGCCGCGAGAGCTGTACGGCGCCTGCCTGTACACCTCGTCTGAGACGGCATCGTCAAAAAAGATCTGCGATGTGAATTCGAACGTCTTCTGCGAGCCGGAAAAGGTGCGGACCTTGAAATGGATGTGCACTGCGCGTCCGCGATACCAGCCAGGATAGATCGTGGTGAACGTCACTCTTCCGTTCCCGTCCGTCAGCTGATAGCCGCGGAGAAACTTGCGGCCGGATGAGTTTTCGGCGCTGACGTCGGAGTAGAGGCCCAGCGCGTCGCAGTGCCACACGTCGACCTGCGCGCCGGCCAGCGCCGTGCACGGTGAGCCGTACCTTGCGACTGTGAAATTGAGCGTCACGGGCAGTCCAGGTCGCGTCGATCCATCGGACGGGTCGGTCCTGATGTCAGCGCGATTGAGCCGCTCGTCGACGAAGTACGGCCCTTCGGTTTCCTGGGGTGTGACGACGCATGTCGGCGTCGAGACCGGGACGGTCGAGGAAGTGGTCGTGGCGGAAGGTGAGGCCGGGTTCGACGCGGTTCGGCTCAGCCCGCAGGCGGCCAGAAGTCCCGCCAGGAATCCCGAACAGGCGAGGCCGATCCCAGCCGCGAGCATCCGGCGGCGCGACAGGGTTGCGGCCAGGGCTCGTTCGAGCGCGTCCACGTGCTGACTATCGTCCGGCAACCTTGGATTCGGCTGAGAGGGATGAGGGCAAGCAGTCAGAGCTCGGCGTTCTCGTCGACCAGGACCTCAGGCGCCGGCGATGCTTGCGCGGCGATCAATCGTGCCGCCTGGGCCATCTCGCCGTCGGCGTCCAGCTCGGGGTCGCCGCCCCGGTTGAGCCCGACTGCTGCGACCAGCCTCGCGTCCTTGAGATAGAACCCGACCAGCTTGCGATCAGCGATGGAGCCGCGCGAGATGAAGCTGTCCCATTCGCGTGCATGTCCGGCGTACTCGAGCTTGTGCTCGTACTGGTCCGACCAGAACGTGTGCAGGTAGCGATACTCGGCGCGAGACCCCAGCATCGACGATGCGGCAGCCGCTCCCTGCTTCTCGGCGTTGTTGTAGTGCTCGACGCGAATGCGCCCGAACAGCGGATGCATGTGGTTCGCTACATCACCGGCGGCAAACACTCCTGGGACGTTGGTCTCGCAGGTCGCGTCGACCAGCACGCCGTTGTCTACCGCCAGGGGCCCGTCAGAAAGGAAATCCACCGTCGGCCGAATTCCGACTGCGACCACGGCGAGGTCACACTCCAGCTTTCGGCCTTCTTTGGTGATCGCGCGCTCGACCCGTTCGGTGCCTTCGAATTTGACTATGGCGTCGCCCGGGACCAGGTCCACGCCGGCGTCGCGGTGGATGCCGGCCATGAGCTCTCCCATCTCCGCGCCAAGCACTGACGACAGCGGAGCCGCACCGGGCAGCACCGCGGACACCTCGAGCCCCATCTGGACCAGCGAAGCCGCGACCTCGGAGCCTATGAATCCCATCCCCACGATGAGGGCGCATCCGCCCTTCAGAGCCGCCTGCCTGATGGCGTCGCTGTCGGCGACGGTCCTCAGCTGGAAGATGCCCGAGAGGTCGATGCCGGGAACATCGAGGCGGCGGTTCTCACCACCCGTCGTGATCAGCAGCCTGCCGTAGGGCACCTTGCCGCCTGAAGAGAGCTCGACCCGACGCGCAGCGACGTCGATGTGCGCCACCGTGTCGCGCACCATCTCGACCTGGTTTGTCGCGTACCAGTCAGGCGGCCGCACGAGCCATCCGTCCAGCGACTCTTCGCCGCGCAGGTATGTCTTGGACAGAGGCGGCCGTCCAAACGGGACAGTGGGTTCGTGCCCGATCAGCACGAGGCGACCGGCATATCCCTCTTCGCGAAGCGTCCGTGCCGCGACGCCGCCGGCCATGCCTGCTCCGATGATCACCATCGGACCGCCCTCACTCATCTCATTAATTGACACGCATTCTGGGCAGGGTGAAGGTTTTCACGTCTGGAGTCCGATCGATAGAAACGTTGGGGGTGCGCACATGACATTGAGGTGGATCCTTCGCTCCGCCGCGATCGTAGGTGTCCTGGCACTGACAGTGGCGGCCGCGAGCGCTGACGAGGCATCGCAGACATTCAAAGCCAAGCTGAGCGGGTTCCAGGAAAGCCCGCCCAAGCTCAGTCCGAGCGTGGGGCATTTCCAGGCGACAGTCACCGGAACGACGCTCTCGTACACGCTCACGTTCACCGCGCTGTCAAGCCCGGCATTCATGGCTCACATCCATTTCGGCCAGCCTGGAGTCAACGGCGGGATCTTCCTGTGGCTGTGCGGTTCGGCGAGCGCTCCGGGCCCGGCAGGCACGCCGGCGTGTCCGGCGGGTGGAGGCACGGTGTCGCGTAGCGGTGTCACTGCGGCGGACATCCAGGCGGTTGCCGCGCAGAACGTGCCTGCCGGCAGCTTCGAGGCGGCGATGAGCATCCTGGCCTCCGGGGACGCTTACATAAACGTGCACACGACTAACTTTCCGGGCGGCGAGATTCGCGGCCAGGTGAAGTCCGAAGACGACTGAACCCAACCAGGTCCGGGAGGGGTGGTCAGCTCGTGGCCGCCCCACCCTGACCTCGCTCTGGCGTCCCTAACTCATCTCCGGCTGGGAATCGGCTGGCGGCTCGCCCGGCGGCGCTCCCACAGCGCCATCGCGCCGAGCACGATCAGGACGATCAGGAACGGGACCAGGATCGGGATGAGGAGCGCGATCAGCGAGAGCGCGGCCGAGGAAACATCTTCGAGCAGCGAGAGGGGCGGCCCGAGAAGAGCCAGGTTCACCACCGGGCGGATCGTCGCCCTCGTTACGTGCACCGTGCCAGCGATCGCACCGCCCGCAAGAAGGCTGACCAGCACCGCCACGCCCGAGTCCATCGACTTGATAGTGCCGGTTTGCGAGGCGAACAGGATCGCCCCGGCCGCGGCCGCGACCGGCAGCATGACGGCGTGGCCGACCGAGTCGAGCGCCGGGACCTTGTCCATCGCGAACTCGATCACCGCCAGAACGAGCAGCCCGTAGAAGGCGATGTCGGATTCGAGCGCGTCGAAAGGCGAGGCCAGCTGGATCAGGCCCATGCGCGCCAACAGGCTGACGATCAGGAGCGGAAGAGTCGCGTTCAAACCGCTCGCTCCGGCGAGGCCGAAAGCTGCCGGGAGCTGCAGCAGGGCCGGGTTCATCTCGGCTTGATTCTTACCACGGTAACACCTCAGCCAATCCCAGCTCGGCCTTCCGCCGGTACGCTGTGCCGGCGCTCATGGCCAGCTCGATGAAGTGCAGCGGAACCGTCCGTTACTTCAGGCCCCAGCTCCAGTCGGGCCTTGCGGTGACGGACATTCCGTAAGACATCGCCGATCGCCTCGGTGGGCTGAAGCAGATGAAAGTCCGAGGCAAGCTGAATGGCATCGAGTTCAGCTCGAACACCATGCCGGCGGCGGCGTGCTCGCGCTGAGCCTGAGCCGGGCGCTGCTCAAGTCCGCAGCGCTGGAAGTCGGTGAGAAGGCAAAGGTCGAGCTGTATACCGAGCCCCCAAGTAACTGGCGTTCATCGAGGACGTTCCGGTTCTGACGCGGCGGCGAGGCGCGAGATCTGCTCCGCGTCGATGTCGATCTGAAAGACCTTCTCCATGACCGCAGCCCAACCGTGGATGAAGTACCGCCACCCGTCCTCGACGCGCAGACCTCGCGTTTGCGCCTGCCGCTGCGCCTGGTGCAAGAACTCGAGCTCGCCCCGGTAGTTCAGCTCCCACACATACGCGCCTCGCGGAAACTCGGCCGCGTCCGTGATCGGCGATCCCGGCGTGTCCTTGCCCATCCCCGTCGCGTTGATGACGAGCGCCCCTGGATTCAGCTCGGCAATCAACCGGTCGTTGACCTCCGGATCGCTGTTCTCGACATATCGGACCTCGGAGTCCGAGCGAAGCCTCGCGTGTATCGACCGCAGCGCCGCGAGCCGCCCCGCGCTTCGATTCACGACCGTGATGCGCAGGCCGCGGCGCTTCCGCATCAGGTGAACGGTGATCGCGGTCGCGGATCCGCCACCGCCCAGGCAAAGCACCTCACCCTCCGCGGTCGCGGGATAGAACTCCGCCAGCGCCCGCCCCGAAGAGATCGGATCTGTCGCGAACGCCCAGAGGCGGCCGTCGCGTTTGGCAATGCACGATGTCTCACCGCACAGCTGCGCGTATTTGTCGACCGCGTCGAACAGGTCGCGACACGACTCGAACACGTCGATCTTGTGTGTGGTGACGAGGCCGCCCAGCTCGTCGTCATCACCCTTGATGCGCTCCACGACTTCGCGGTAGCGCGCGCGCTCCGCGTGGATCGGCAGGTCGCAGCCCACGAGCTGGACGTCGCCCAGGCCGAGCTCGCTCGCCCACCCAGGGAAAAGCCGCGTCGCGGCCGACTGCCCGGTGGTCACGCCGATGAAGGTGAACTTTCCGGCCGTGGCTAGTCTCGACCCAAGACGCGGGTATAGACCGCGGCCAGGAGCACGATGATCGCGCCGTAGAGGACCTGCTTCACCGCGTCGGGCACGTCGAGCAGCGTCAGCACGCTGTTGAGCACGGTGAGGATCAACGCCCCGACGAACGTCCCTGAATAGCTGCCGCTGCCACCGAAGATCGACGTCCCCCCGATCACGACCGCCGCCACCGAGGGCAGGAGCAGGATGGTGGCGAGGCCGAGGTCGGCCGCGTTCACCGTCCCGGCCAGGACGAGACCGGCCACCGCGCTCAGCAGCCCGCACGCCGTGTAGTTCGCCAGCAGGACCTGCCATCCGCGGACGCCGGCCAGACGCGTGGCCTCGGGATTGTCACCGAGCGCGTAGAGCAGCCTCCCGAAGCCGGTCCCACGCAGGCCCACGATCAGCAGCACAGCAAGCGCGCCCCAGAGGAAAAGGCTCACCGGAACGTAGCCGAGCACCGTGCCCGAGCCGAGCGTGTGGATCACCTCCGGCACCACGGGCACGCCGCGGGCGCGATCAGACTGACCGTACACGTTGAGGCTGCCGGTGACCACGAGGCCCATGGCGAGGGTCATGATCAGGGGCTGCACCCTGAAGACCGCGACGCCGATGCCGTTGATCATGCCGATGACCACTCCCACCAGCAGCCCCAACACGATCGCCCGCACCACTCCGTGCGGCACCTGGCTGGCCATGATGTACGCCGCCGCCGTGGCGACGTTGGCCACCGAGAGGTCGATGCCTCCGGTGATCACCACGAGCGTCTGGCCGGCGGCGAGAATTCCGAGCGGCGCCGCGAACTCGAGGATGTTCGACACCCAGCTGGCATTGACGGCGCCTGGCCGGATGATCTCGATGAGCGCGGCCAGGGCCACGAGCAGCCCGATCAGGACGAGGATCGACCGCTGCTGCACGACACGGAGCGTGGTGGCGACGCGGGCGCTCATGTTCGCCTCAGCACGGCGCCGATGCCACCGATCATCACCACCAGCACGATCAGCACGCCCTGGATCATCTGGCCGTAGTTGGGGTCGATGCCGAGATAGATGAGGACTGCCGGGATGAGCGAGAGGATGTAAGCCGCCGCGACCGGGCCGAGCATGCCGCCGCGACCGCCCGCAAGGCTGACGCCGCCCAGCACGATCGCCGAAACCGCGCTCAGGGTGTAGAGGGTGCCGGCGAGCGGGGTGCCGACGCCTGTGGTCATCGACAGCGCCAGGCCACCGCAGGCCGCGAAGAAGCCGCCGACCGCGTAAGCGAGGACCCGCGTCCAACCCAGATCCACGCCGGAGCGGAATGCAGCGTTGCGGTCGCTGCCCACCGCGTAGATGCTCAAGCCCGCGCGGCTGCGCCTCAGAGGGACCCACAGGAGCGGTATCACAAACAGCAGGAGGAGCGCGTTCGGCACCCATGGCGAGACCGCCGAGCCCTGGGCCAGGTTCTGAAAATCGAGCGGGATTCCAGGCGTGGGCCTGGCCAGCACGAGCAGCGCGACGCCCGCCCAGATGAAGGAAGTGGCGAGAGTGATCACGATGTCCGGAACGCGGGTCACGACGATGATCGCTCCGTTGAGCGCGCCGGCGATCGTGACCACGAGCAGAACGACGGCGGCGGCGGCAAGCGAGTAGGCGAGATCGTGGCCCAGCGTGGCGTGGAGGGAGAGCACGTTGGCCAGCGCCATCAGCGGACCGATTGACAGGTCGATACCCCCGCTGAGCACGATGGCCGTCTGCGCCGCCGCCGCGAATGCCAGCGGCAGCGCCGCCAGTGTCAACGTGTTCCACTCGAACGGCCCGTAGTCGGGCTTGATGACGACCGTGGCCACCATCAGGATCGCGAAGAGCACGTACACGGCCGCGGTCCACCCGTAGCGGCGAACCGCGCGCCCGACGTTGACGCCCGCCGGTCTTGGTGCCGGTGCGGTCGCCTCGGCGGTCGCCACTAAGCGCCTTCCTGCATCTGCTTCTCAGCTTCCTCTTCCGAGTGGAGCCCGTGCGCGGCGCGCAGAAGGGCCTGCTCGTCCGCTTCGGCGGCCGGCATCTCGTCGACCAGCTGTCCGCCGAAGAGGACGATCACCCGGTTGCACGCGAGCTGGATCTCGGGAAGCTCCGAGGTGAACAGCAGCACGGCGGAGCCGCTTGCGGCCAGCTCCTTGACGAGCCCATAGATCTGCCGCTTGGTCCCGATGTCGATGCCACGTGTCGGATCGAAGCAGAGCAGGACCTTGAATCCGCTCGCGAGCCAGCGCGCGATGCCGACCTTCTGCTGGTTGCCGCCGGACAGTCGCCGCACCTCGGACTGGGCGCGCGTGTCGATCTGCAGCCTCTTGATCGCCTTGGCGACGCGTCGCTTCTCGCGGCGTGGATTGATGACGCCCCAGCGACTCAGGCGATTGACGAGCGGAAGCGCGATGTTCTCCCGCACCGACCTCTGCCTGAGCAGGGACTGGAGGCGGTCGGCCGGAATCAGGACCAGTCCCGCACGAATCGCGTCGGCCGGGTGATGGAACGTCCGTGCCTTGCCGCCGACCATGATCTGGCCCGACTCCGGCGTCCGCACGCCGGCGAGGGACTCGAAGAGCTCCTGCTGACCCTGGCCTTCGAGAGCGGCCACGCCGAGCACCTCGCCGTAGCGCAGTGAGAACGAGACGCCGCCGAGCATGCCGAGCTTCAGGTCGTGGACCTCGACCGCAACGGGTCCGACCGCCGGTGCGCTTGGTGATGCCGCCTCCGCCGCGACCTCCTCCGCCACCGGGCCGAGCATCAGCTTGACGATGCGCTCCTCACCGCCCTGCGCAGGCTCGACGACGCCGACGGTCCTTCCATCCCGCAGCACCGTGGCGCGGTCGCAGAGCGCGGCGACCTCAGCCAGGCGGTGGGAGATGAAGATGACCGAACGTCCCTCGTCGCGCACGTGGCGCGCGACGTTGAAGACGCGCACCGTGAGATCCGCCGGTAGCGAGGCGGTGATCTCGTCCAGCAGCAGGAGCTGCGGCTCGATGGCCAGCGCGCGCGCCAGCTCGAGCAGGCTGAGCGTCGGTCGCGCCAGCTCGCGCGGCATGGCCTGTAAGTCGAAGCCGGTGAGGCCTAGCTCGTTCAGGTAGTGACGGAACTTGCGGACCGGCGTCGCCGTCAGGGTCAGGTTCTGCATCACGGTCAGGTCGGGCAGAAGCGACGGGTCCTGGTACACACAGATCAGGCCGGCCCTGCGCGCTTCCGACGTCGACCGAAACGCCCGCTGCCGGCCGCCCAGCGTGATGGTGCCGCCGTCGGCGACGAGCGCCCCGGTGAGGATCTTGACCAGCGTGCTCTTGCCCGCTCCGTTGGCACCCATGAGCGCGTGGATCTCGCCGGCGCGAACGCCGAGGTCAGCCGAGCGCAGCGCGACGACCGGTCCGAAATGCTTGGCCAGCCCGCGCGCTTCGAGAAGGTCGGGTGCGGCTGGCGGTTCGTCAGGAATCGCGGCCATAAAGATATGGGGCGCAGGCGCGTCGCCTACGCCCCATCGGTACGCAGATTAGCTGGGACCCTGGCAGGAGATCAGGTCCTGCTTCGTGTAGGTGGTGTACGGCTTCACGTCGAACGCGACGCTGTAGTACGGGTCGAGGCTCGAGTCGTAGGTGCTCTGCAGCTTGGACACGCCGGAGGACGTCGTGTTGTCCCAGACCTGAGGCGTGAGGTGGATCACGTGGTCGTACGTGTGCGTCTTCTGCAGCACCGCAAGTCCCACCGCGAGGCCCGCACCGCCGATCGGCGGCGGGTTGGTCACGGCGGCGCCGACCAGGCCCTTGTCCTTGAGGCTGGCCAGCTCACCGACGAACTTGTTGTTGTCGGCGCCCACTATCGGCACGAACGGCTTGCTGGCGGACTGGAACGAGTCGACCACCGTGGAGTCGATCCCCGAAGTCCAGATGCCGTCGTACTTGAGGCCCGAGCTGAAGATGTCCTTCATCTGCTGGGCCGCCGGGTCCAGTGACCAGTTGGTGAACGTCTCCTTGACGATCTTGATGTTGGGGTAAGCCTGCAGGGCAGACATCAGCCCCTGGTGCCGGTCGGTGTCGGCGGGAACGCCGTTGATGCCGCGCATCTCGATGATGTTGCCCTTGCCGCCGAGCTGCTTGGCAAGCCAGTCGGCGCCCAGCTTGCCGTACGCGACCTGATCGTTGCTCACCACGTAGGCGCTCGGCTCGGACACCGCCTGGTCCACCGCCACGACGACGATGCCCTTGTCGGTCGCCTGCTTGATGACCGAGTTGAGCGCGTCGCGATCGGACGGGTTGATGACGATGATGTTCGCGCCCGACGAGATGAGGTTCCGGATGTCGGCGATCTGACCGGCTGCGTCCGTGTTGCGGTTGGCGATGACAACCTTGGAGACGACGCCCGAGACCTTCGCCTGGGCCTTGATCGAGCAGATCATCTCCTCGCGCCAGCCGTTGCCCTGCAACGTGTTCGATACGCCGACGATGTACTTGGTGGTGCCGCCACCAGTCGACTGGTTGCCACATGCGACCAGGGCAAATGCGACGACCATCATGGTCGCCAGCCAGCGCCCTGCTCTCAGTGGCCGTTCATGACTCGTCATACACGCTCCTCCTCTTTCCATTCGGCCCGCTCGGGCCCCATTCGGTCCACCCTCTCCGCTCCCCGTTTCCTCCAGTCTTCACCTCCTGTCAAGTTGCGAGGGTGCGCGCCGCCCGGCGCGCGTGCTCCCGGTACGCCGCCTCGAAGAGCTCGTTCGACCTCCGCCGTCCGACGACGGCCGCGCTCGTGATGACCGGCGGCAGCTTGCCCATCGCGAGCAGGAGCTCCGCCGTACGGACCTTGATCGCATCGGCGATCGCCACCTCGGTCAGCGTGGAGCCAGGCCCTACCGGCGTCTCGAGGCCGTCGAGCCTGCACAGTGCGTCGCCCGGTGGCGTGCAGAGGTCGATCACGATGTCGGCCTGGTCCATCAGGCGAGACCCTACCCCGTCCTCCACCTTTTCCGCCTTCGACTGCGTCACCGATGTGACTGCGATCACGCGAAGCCCCCTCTTGCGCGCCCCTCGCGCCATCTCGACCACCACCGCGCCCAGCCCGCTGACCGAAAACACCATCAGCGCGTCCTTGGGGCCGAACTGGAAGTTGGACAGGATCACCTCGGCCAGCCCCGGGACGCGCTCGATGAACATCGCCTGGCGCTGTCCGTTGGCACCGACGACCTGCGTGTGAAACGTCATCGACAGCTCGACGATGGGATGGAAGCCGGGGTAAGAGCCGTAGCGCGGAAACATCTCCTCCACCGGGATACGGGAGTGCCCGGTGCCGAAGAGATGGACCAGGCCGTCCGCGGCGATCGCCTCGGCGCAAACCTGGCTGGCGCGTTCGATCGCATCGGCCTGGGTGTCCCGAATCTTCTCCAGGAGAGCGATGCCCGCGTCGATCCATCCCGTGCCGCTCATCGCTCAGCCGACCACCTTGGCATCGAGGTGAACGGGTTCCCAGTGCCCGCTCTTCATCGACCTGTACGCCGCGTCGAGCACGCAGTTGACGACGTAGCCGTCGACGAAGTCTTCGCGCGGCGGCTCGCCGATAGCAAAGCATTCGACGAAGTGGCGCATCTCCTCCTGGTAGCCATACACGCGCGCCTCGTCCGGGATGGGGAACACCCAGCCGACGTCCGCGTCCGCCTTCTCCATCAGGTAGCCGGCGGATTTCTGGACGAAGGCGCGAACCCGGGTCGAGCTGGTGTCGGTGACGATCCGGCCCATCGTTCCGTATACCTCGTTGCGAAGCTCCATCCCGCCTTGCGCTGTCCACGAAGCTTCGGTGAGAGAGGTGCGGCCGTCCTCCAGACGCAGAAGCAGGACCGCGTTATCTTCGCCCGTCGTGCGGTCGTTGTGCATCATCGTGGCGCCCCATGCGAAGACGTCCTTGATCCGATTCTCTTTGCCGAAGAAGTAGCGCGCGGCCTCGATGGTGTGGCAGCCCATGTCCAGAAGGGCGCCGCCGCCCGCCGTCTCGGCGTCCCAGAAGTGCTGGGCGTGCGGGCCCGAATGCGCCTCCCTGGCGCGGACCGTGAGCAGGTCGCCGATCGCCCCACTCTCGATCATCTGCCTGGCACGCATGACGTCGGGCGAGAACACCTCCGTCTCCGCATATCCATGCATTACGCCGGCCGACCGCACGAGGTTCACCATCTCCGCGGCCTCGTGGCCGTTGCGTGCGAGCGGTTTCGTGCAGACGATCGCCTTTCGTGCGTCAGTCGCTGCGCGCACCGCCGGCAGGTGCAGGTGGTTGGGCAGCCCGATCACGACGAGCTCGACCTCGTGGTCCGAGCAGAGCTCTTCCATGGACGTGTACTGGCGCGCCACGCCGTGCCTGCGGCCGAAATCCTCAGCGCGTTCCTCGGACCGCGAGTAGTTGGCGACGACCTCGGCGTGGGGGACGTCGCGCAGGCCGTCCATGTAGAAGTCGGCGACGAAGCCAGACCCAAGCATCCCGATGCGGACCATCCGGCTCATGAGCGCACCTCGGCTGCAGCGGCAGCTGCGGCTTTTCGTGCTTTGAACTCGTCGAGCATGGCGGCGGTCTGGGTCGCCCCCACGCGAGTCACCCCGATCTCGAGCACCTCGATCAATGCATCGAGGGTCCTGATCCCGTGCGCCGCCTTGACGCCGACCCGCTGTGACACCGATCGGCGCATGAGCTTCAGGTCCTCGATCGTCGCCCCCGTCGGCGCGAAACCCGTGGAGGTCTTGACGAAATCGGCCCCAGCTGCCTCGACCATCCGGCAGCCACGCACCTTCTGGTCGTCGGTCAGGTAAGCGTTCTCGAGGATTACCTTCACGAGCGCGCCATCGGCGTGGGCCACCTCGACGATCTCCGCAATCTGCTCCTGGACGTAGGCGTCCCGACCGGAGATGAGCGCTCCGACGTCGATCACCATGTCGAGCTCGCGCGCGCCGTCCCGCAGCGCGAGACGCGACTCGAACACTTTGGTCTCCGTGCGCGAGCTGCCGTGCGGAAAGCCGATCACCGTGCCGACGGCGACGGTGCTCTTCGCCAGCAGCTCGTGAGCGCGCGCCACGTCGCGGGGCCGCACGCAGACCGAGGCGACGTCGTAGTCCGTCGCGAGCCTGCAGCCGGCTTCCACGAAGGCGTCATCGAGCTCAGGTTTCAGCAGCGAGTGGTCGATTGCCTTCGCCACGTCGCTGTAGCTGAGCTGGTCGAAAAACGAGCTCATGGCTTCTCCTTCACTCGACGACGAAATCGACATCGAGGGCATAGCGATCGGCCGGATAGCGCGACTCGGTGAACTCGAGCGGCCGGCCACGGTCGTCGACGATCACCCGGCGCTCCACGAGCATCGGGTCGCCCTTGCGCATCTGCAGCCACCGCGCGTCGTCCGCGCTCGCCCCCTCCGCGTCGATGGTGGCGCGCCCCTTCGTGGGCGGAAATCCCGCACGGACCAGCACCGCGTGCAGCGATTCTCGTTCGAGAGAGGCCCTGAGAACGGCCGCCGCCGTACGGCGGTTGAGGCGCGTCGACTCGAGCGCGATCGGCTCGCCGTCGGCGAGCCTGATCCGCTTCAGCCACAGCACTTTCTCGCCCTCCTTGAGCTGCAGGCGAACCACCTCCTCGCGGGTCGGAGCGCGCAGCGCGCGGCCGAGGATGCGCGACGTCGGCACCCTGCCCTGCCGTCGCATCTCGTTGGAGAAGCTGAGCAGGCTGTTGGCGCGGCGGTGGGTCGGAGCCTCGGCGACGAAGGTCCCACGCCCGGGCGCGCGAAACAAGAGGCCCTCCTGCACGAGGCGGTGCATCGCGTGACGCGCCGTCATCCGGCTCACGCCAAACTCCTCGCACAGCTCCGCGTCGGAAGGCAGCTCGGCCCCTGGCGCAAGCTTGGCCAGACGCTGCCGCATGGCTCGTTCGATCTCGCGGTAACGCGGCGTGAATGCGTCGTCGCTGGCGGCGTCAGCCAGGGCCATCGCCGGTAAATGTATAGCTATCTAGACAAAACGCAAGTCGGAGCCTGCGGGCGACGCCCCGAAAAGCGCGGAGCCGATCGCTCCAGCCCAGGTACCGAGCTCGCCGCAGACGACCTGGATTCGCTCCACGTCGGTGACGTGCACACGGCGCACGAGCTCTTCTCGCAGTGGATCGAGGAGGAGATCTCCCGCGGCCGCCACCCCGCCGCCGACGACGATCCGCTCCACGCTCAGGAGCACGACCACGTTGCCGGCGCCTATCCCGAGGTGCCGGCCGGCGTCGCGGAGACCCAGCTGGGCGCGGGCATCTCCCGCGCGGGCCGCGGCCACCGACTGCTCGACATCGGGCCGGCCGCAAGCATCTGCGATGGCGTCGGCGCGGGCAAACGCTTCGAGGCAGCCGCGGTTGCCACAGTTGCACACCGGGCCATCGGGGTCGATGGTCTGGTGGCCGAACTCGCCCGCGGAGCCGCCGTGGCCGAGGTACAGCCGGCCTCCGAGGATCAATCCGCCTCCGACGCCGGTGCCCAGCGTGATGCCCAGCATCGACGTCGCGCCCTGACCGGCGCCGAGGCCGTGCTCGGCAAGCGTGAAGGCGCGCGCATCGTTGACAAGACCGACGGGCATCTCGAGGGCGGCGCTCATCTGCGCGATCACCGGCACGCCGTCCCAGTTGCCCGGGATGTTCGGGATCAGCCGCGTGACGCCCGCGGCGAGGTCGATGTAGCCGGGCAAACCGACGCCGACCGATGCGATGCGGTCGGCCTGCCCGATCGCCTCGAGCGCGACGTCGATGAGCTGCCGGACGACGCCGCGCTCTCCCTCGGTGGTGTCGGTCGGCACGCGCCCCGTCTTCACAAGACGCGGTTTGGGTGCTCCCTCGATGAGGGCCCACTTCAAGTTCGTCCCGCCCAGGTCGAGGCCGAGGTGCAAAGACACTGGCGCTTATAGTGCGGCGCAGTGGCTGAGGTCGTCACGGTCCTGGGTCCGATCGATGCGCGCGAGCTTGGCGCCACCGACGCCCATGATCACCTCTTCCTCCACAGCCCGGAGCTGCCAGGCCAGGACTTCGACGACGTGGACTGCGCGATCCAGGAGGTGAGCGCCGCGGCTCGCGGCGGGCTGAAGTCGATCGTCGAGGTCACGCCGATCGGGCTCGGCCGCAAGCCGGCGGGGATCCGTGCCGTTTCAACCGCCACCGGTGTCCACATCGTCGCGGCGACCGGGTACCACCGCGACGCGCACTACAAGGACGGCCACTGGGTTCGCGAGGCGAGCGTCGAGCTCCTCGCGCAGCGCATCCTCACCGACCTGCAGGAAGGCATGCACCCTGACGACTGGGAGACCGACGCGCCGCTCGACTCCGCGCGCGCCGGCGTGATCAAAGCTGGCGCGTCATACCAGAGGATCAGCAGGCTGGAGGAGCGGAGGCTCTACGCGGCGGCAATCGGGAGCCGGGAGACCGGCGCGGCGATCCTGGTTCACACCGAGGTTGGGACCTGCGGCCCCGAAATCGTCGACCTGCTCACCCGCGAGGGCGTGAGGCCCGACCGCATCATCCTGGCCCACCTCGACCGCAACCCCGACGCCGAGCTGCACCGAGAGCTGGCCGGCCGTGGCGTGTGGCTCGAGTACGACACGCCGGGGCGGATCAAGTACCGCCCCGACAGTCAGCTGCTCGACCTGATCGAGGCGCTTGTGGCGACCGGGCATCAGCGTGCCATCATGCTCGGCCTCGACCTGGGCCGGCGCGACTACTTCCGCGCGTACGGCGGAGGTCCAGGACTCGCGTTCCTCATGAACACTTTCGTGCCGCGCCTTCGCAACCGGATCGGCGCATCCGCCGACGAGATGGTCATGACGGGCAACCCCGCCAGGGCTTTTCAGATGCTCCGTGATGAACCGGCGGTTTGACGTCCTCGTCGTCGGGGCGGGTTCAGCCGGCTGCTCGGCGGCCATCACCGCAGCGCGTCTGGGCGCGCGCACGTTGCTCCTGGACAGGCTGCCCTTCCTCGGCGGGACCTCGACCGCGGTGCTCGACACGTTCTATGCCTTCTACACGCCGGGCGAACGAGCACGCCGCGTCGTCGGCGGCATCGGATGGGAGGTCGTCGAGCGCATGACGGCGGCCGGCATGGCTTTCGAGCGCCCCAACACTTACGGCGCGGGAACCGGCGTCACGTACGACCCCGAAGTGCTGAAGGTGCTGTGGGAGCGGACGGCCGAGGACGCGAAGGTCGAGGTCCTGCTGCACACCTGGGCGACCGGTGTGAAGCTCCACTCAGAGGGCGGGATCGGCGTCCGGGCGTGGAACAAAGGCGGTGAGTCGTGGTGCGACGCAGAGGTTGTGGTCGATGCGTCAGGTGACGCTGACGTGTGCGCGATGGCCGGCGTCGCGTACGACGATGCCCGATCAACGCCCAACCTGCAGGCGCTTTCGACCATCTTCCGCGTGGCCAACGTCGACGTTGATGCCGCGGCCGCGCTGCCGAAGCAAGAGCTGTGGGCGAGGATGCGCCAGGCCTCGGAGTCGGGCGAGTACGCGCTGCCGCGGCTCGAGGGCTCGTGGCACCGCACTCCGCACGCGGGCGTCATCACAGTGCACATGACCCGCATCCCGAACGTCGACGCCACCGACCCCAAGCAGCTGACCCACGCCGAGATCGAGGGCCGGCGGCAGGTGCAGGAGTACCACCGCTTTCTGCGCGACAAGGTCCCGGGTTTCGAGCGGTCCGTGCTGGTGGCGACGAGCCCCGCGATCGGAGTGCGGGAGAGCCGGCGCGTGCTCGGCGACTACCGGCTCACGCGCGAGGACGTCTTGAACGCGCGCCGGTTCGATGACGAGATCGCGCTGTGTGGTGCGCCGATCGAGGAGCACGCGACCAGCGCGGATACCAGGTGGGTCTACGTGCCGGAGAGCGGCGTCTACGGGATTCCTTACCGCTGCCTGCTGCCGGCAGGGGTCGAGGCGATGCTCGTGGCGGGGCGATGCTTTTCAGCCACGCACGACGCCCACGCATCGGCACGATCGATGGCCACCTGCATGGCGATGGGTCAGGCGGCGGGGACCGCGGCGGCGATGGCGGTGACGTCGAAAACCATGCCACGAGCGTTGCCCGCGGGCTCGCTGCGCGACTGTCTCCTGGAGGGCGGCGCTTTGCTCGATCCGGTCTGACCCCGGGGAGGCGTCAGCCGCCGCAAACCGGCCCGCTGTAGAACCAGGGAACGCAGAGCTGCGGGACGATCGCCGCCCACAGCGTGAGCAGCCCGATGATCGAGAGTCCGCCGAGCCAGATGGTGCCGGTGATCAGGTTTCGCCTGGGGACGGGCCACGACCTCCAACCCAGCCGCCGCGCGACTCGCGGTCCAAGGCCTGCATCGAGCAGCGGCCAGAAGATCAATCCGAGCACGAGCGCAAGCGGGATGAGGATCGAGGTGAGGAGCGCGGGCCCAAGTTTCACGAACTGAAACAGGGAGAGGAAGTACCACTCTGGGCGCGGGGTGAAGGCCACGCGTGGGTCGGCGGCGGCTCCAAGCTGAAGGACCGGCTGCCCGATCAACGCGAGCAGGCCGAGCGTGACCAGGACCGCCATGGCGAGGATGGGGTACGGCCAGAAGTGGTCCGGGAAGTACGGGTGCTTCTTGCTCTCCGGCATGTCGGCCGCAGCGGTGCGGCCGATGGGCCCGAACAGGAGCCCTGTCAGTGCGATGGCGGCAACCATTGGATACAGCACGTGCCCCGGCCCGATCGGCAGGCGCTTCGGACGGGGTGTGGGCTCGGTCATGCGGGCTCCGCAGGTCCCTGCAATCGCGCGATGCGGAAGTGAAGGAAAAGGAGCAGCGCCATCGCGCCGGGCAGGAGAAACACGTGGGCCATGAAAAAGCGCAGCAGCGTCGCCGGACCGACCAGCGGCCCGCCCTGCAGGAGGTACTTGAGGAAGCTGCTGACGCCCTCCGGAAACACACCGGAGCCAGAGGCGATCGACAGCTCGCGGGCGCGGGCGAGGTAGGAGTTGGCATCCCACGGGAGCAGTGACCCGGTGAAGCTGAACAGGACGATGACGAGAAAGACGAGCACTCCGATCATCCAGTTGAGCTCGCGCGGCGCCCGGTAGCCGCCGTTCAGGAAAACAAAGGTCATGTGCAGGAGAGCGACGACGAGGAGCAGGTTGGCGCCCCAGAAATGCACCCCGCGGATCAACCAGCCCAGGTAGGCGCTGTGCTGGATGAAATTGACGCTCGTGTACGCGGGAGCGGGATTGCCGGCTCCGTCCGGCACGTAGTAGATGCCGAGAAGGAACCCGGTGACGAACTCGACGGTGATAAGCATCACCGCGACCCCGCCGAGGTACCGGTACAGCGCGGTCGCGTAGTTCGGGACACTTCGGTAGAGCTCGGCGTTTACCGCCTCGACGAAAGGAATCCGCTCATCGACCCAGCCGACCACCGCAGCCTGCGCTCCGGGCCGCGTCACGGCACCATTCTCGTCTGTGGCGGTGTCGGGCAACTCCATGAGCTGGACATCACCCATGTCAGCCGGAATTGAGACTGTGGCTGAACTATTCCATCAAATGATTGATGGGCTGGCGGCGCGAGCGCTCAGGATCCCTTCGCGGCCCGTCTCTGCACAGCCCTGATCACCGCCGCCCCCTGGTGCAGCGTCAGCTCGACGAGCCGGATTGCCTCGCGTTCGGACTGGGTCAGGCGGCGAGTCGCCGCGAAGGGCCGGAGGCGTGTCGCGGCCCGAACCAGGTCGTCGGCAAGGTCGGTTTTCGTGGCCGGCGTTTCAGCGGACGCCGGCCGCAGGAAGTAGCTGACGGGCTTGCCGGTCCGGCTGGCGATCAGGGCGAGGACGCCTTTGGACGGACGGGAGCGGCCCTGTTCGACGAAATGGATGAACGTCCGCGACACGTCGTCGCCCGCGAGCTGGGCGAGGCTCAGGCCGGCGTCAAGGCGAGCCTCTTTCACTCGGGAGGGGTCGACGGAAATTCCTGAGCCGCGGGGGCCGCGCTTCACGCCGACACCGCATCCTAGTGTCAAGCACTTGTAAAGTGAGACCAAATCTGCGGCCGCGCCGGTTCCTGCCGCGAAACTGGTCGGCTCGTCAGCTCAGTAACGCAGCACTTAACGCTTTGATCGACGGGACGAAGTAGTAGGAACCGCTGAGCGGGTGGGCGTAATAGGTCAGGGCGTCGCGCACGCCGTCCCTCGACCCGGCCATGTTCTCAAGCATGGCGTCCAGGCGGCCCTGGTCGGAGCTGAAGCCCACGAACATCGTGCCGTGAAGAGTGACGGTGCCGAACGGCATGTTGCGGCGGAAGATCTTGCCGAACTGGTCCTGGTCGGTGCGGGCAGCGTGTGAATCGGCCGGCCGGTCTTCGAGCTCGACGCTGTCGGGCTTGGTCCGTCCGATCACGTTCTCCTGGCGCGCGTCGGGCAGTGATTCCCACGCGACTGCGTCGTGGTCCCATTTCTGTAGCAGAAGGATCGTTCCACCCGCCCCGCGTCCAGGCTCAGGAATCAGCGCCACATCGGGAGCGTCGACGAGGGTTGGATTCTCGGTCCCATCGATGAATCCCGTGAGGTCACGGTCGTGGTGATAGGGCCAGCTCGAAGTCTCCTCGGCCACATGCGCGATCTTCGACAGGGCGCCGATCGCCTGCCTGGAGACGTCGAAGACCACGTCGTACTCGCTGCCCGAGATCCAGAGCACCGCGTCGTGCTGCGTCGCCGGCATCTTGAAGTCCTCCGCGCCGGCGACGTCGCGGTTGAAGCCCCGAACCCCCTCGGGTATCTGGTCAGGGGCAACCTCCCGCCACAGCTCGGGCCGGAAGCCCGCCACCAGGTTGACGCCGCCCATCGTGGTCCGTGGTTCGCGCAACCCAGCGATCGCGCCGACCAGATCGCCGGCGCTCGCACCACCCAGGATGTCGAACTCCAGGTAGGCGTGAGAGGCCGTGCCGAGCGCGAAGATCCCTGGCTGGGGCTGACTTGGCATCGAAACGGATGCTAATTGGTGACGCCATCATGGAGAGGAAGTCGATGAGGGTCGCGGATGTCGAGGTGGCGCGGATTGGGCTGGGGACGAATCGTCTGACCACGACGCGCGGCAACGTCACCCTTGCCAAGGCCGCGGTCGAAGCCGGCGTGCAGATGATCGACACCGCTCACCTGTACACCGGTGGGCAGAGCGAGGAGACGATCGGCGAGGCCCTGTCCCCGTTCCCTGAGCACGTCATCGTCGCGACGAAGGGAGGTTTCGGCGGAGCGGGCCGCGGCCGGCCTGAGGTTCTGCGGGCCGAGATCGAGGCGAGCTTCCGCCGGTTGAGGACCGACACCATCACGCTCTACTACCTGCACCGTGTCGATCCCCAGACTCCGCTCGAGGAGAGCCTGGGCACCATCAAGGAGTATCAGGACCGCGGCCGGATACGGCACGTGGGCATCTGCGAGGTCGGCATCGAACAGATCGAACGCGCGAGGAAGGTCGTCCCCATCGCCGCCGTCCAGAACGAGTACAACCTCTCGGAGCGCCGGCACGACCCTGTCGTCGATTACTGCACGCGCGAAAACATTCCGTTCATCCCGTTCTTTCCTCTTCGCGGGGACGGCGGCGCCGCCCTTGCTCAGATCGCCCGTCGCCGCGGTGCGAGCCGCGTGCAGGTCACGCTCGCCTGGCTGCTCCGGCGCTCGCCGGTCATGCTGCCGATTCCAGGCACGCTGGCGCTCGAGCACCTCAAGGAGAACGTGGCCGCGCGGCAGATCGAGCTCACCGACGCCGAGTTCAAGGCACTTCGCTAGAGAGATGAGTGCCGTGATCGAGGTGCGTGACCTCGTCAAGCGCTACCGAAGGTCAAAGTCGAACGCAGTCGACGGTGTGAGCTTCGACGTCGAACCCGGCACGTTCTTCGCACTGCTTGGTCCCAACGGCGCCGGCAAGACGACGACGATCTCGATCCTGACCACCACGCTGACTCCGACCACCGGCCGCGTCCGCATCGCCGGGCACGACGTGATGCGGGAGGCGGACGCGGTGCGCCGGCACGTCGGGATCATCTTTCAAAACCCGTCGCTGGACATGAACCTCACGGGCGAAGAGAACGTCCGCTTCCACGCGGTGATGTACGGACTCTTTCCATACCTGCCGTTGTTCCGGTTGATGCCCGAAGGCTATCGCCGGCGCGTCGCGGAGCTGGCCGACGTGGTCGGCCTTGGCGCCGAGGTCTTCAAGCCTGTGCGCAAGCTGTCCGGCGGCATGCGCCGGAAGCTCGAGATCATCCGAGGGCTCATGCACCGGCCCAAGATCCTGTTCCTTGACGAGCCCACGAGCGGCCTGGACGTTGCCAGCCGACGCAACCTCTGGCAGTACATCAGAGAGCTGCGCCAGCAGCACGAGCTCACCCTCTGCCTCACCACCCATCAGTTGAATGAGGCGGAGGATGCCGACCGGGTCTGCATTCTGGATCACGGCCGAGTCGTCGCACACGGGTCGACCGATGAGGTCAAGTCGCAGCTGGCGCAGGAGCACCTGCACGTCGACGCCGCCGACCGGGAGGCGCTGCGACGCCGCTTGCGGGAGCTGAAGCTAGAGTTCACCGAAGGCGCCCACTTCGTCGTGCGACTCGACGGGCGCAATCCCTACCGTGTGGTGCGCGACCTCGACGAGCCGCTCACGATGCTGCGGACGGAGTCCGCCAGCCTCGAGGACGCGTACCTCAGAATCCTGGCCGGCGAAGATGCGTGAGCTGAACGTCGTCCTCGCCCTCGCCGGCCGGGACCTCACCAAGTTCGTGCGCGATCCAGGGCGCCTGGTCGCTGCGGTCGTGTTTCCGTTCTTCATGATCTTCCTGCTCGGCGGCACTCTCCAGCTCAACCTGGGCAGGGCTGCCGGGTTTAACTTCATCGGCTTCACCTTCACCGGATTTCTGGGCATGACGCTGTTCCAGTCCACCGCGTCGGGCCTGACATCGCTGATGGACGACCGCCACAACGACTTCGCCCAGGAGATCTTCGTGTCGCCGGTGTCGCGCTACTCGATCGTGTTCGGCAAGATCCTGGGCGAGACGCTGGTCGCGATCGCCCAGGTGCTGCCCTTCATAGCGTTCGCGGCCGTCCTGCGAGTGCCCCTCACGCCCACCGCGCTTCTCCTGCTGGCGCCGGTGGCGCTGATCTCGTGCTTCATGGGCGGTGCGTTCGGCCTGCTGCTCCTCAACACCATCAGCGACACGCGGGCCGCCAACCAGATGTTCAATTTCGTCTTTCTACCGCAGTACTTCCTTGCCGGCCTGGTCAGCCCGATCAACGTTCTGCCCTGGTACCTGGAAGCTCTTTCCCTGGTATCTCCGATGCGTTACGTCATCGACCTCACTCGCGGCGTGGTCTTCGCGGGGTCCGCGGAGTACGGGAGGGTTGTGCTGCTGAGCCCCTTGACGAACGCGGCCGTCCTCGCGCTGATGTTCGTGGTCTTCATGGTGGCGGGCACGGCTCTTTTCGTCCGGCGGGAGACGAACCGCTAACGCGAGCCGGCCTTCGACGCGTGCACGCTCCGGTAGCGACGGACGTTGACCAGGCTCCCGCAGACGCCCGGGTTGCACCACCGGCGCGTCCCGGGCTTGCTCTCGTCGACGAACATCCACGTGCAGTCGGGGTTCGCGCAGACCTTGACGGTTCTGCGCTCTGACATCAGGCGCACCGCGGAGGTCGCGGTCTCGGCCATGACGGTGTCCCAATCGCGGCCCGACCTCGGTCGGTGGAGGAGGGCGCCGCCGCCGCCGCGGTCGACGTGGACCCGGATCGGGGCGAGGTTCACCAACGCCTCCAGGTCCCTCTGCATGGCTGCCGAGAGCTCCCTGCCGGAGATGTAACGCTCCAGCACCAGCCGCAGAAAGGCGCGCAGCCGGGCGAGCTCGAGCAGCGCCTTGCGGTCGTCTGGATCGGCAACCTTGAAACGCCAGCGCTTCAGGAACGCGCGCAGGAACCGCGGGTCGGGAAGCCGGTCGTAGGAGCGCCCCGCGCCGAGGTGATCGGCCCACCGGCTGTTGATGAGATCAAGGGCAGGCGCAATCCCCCAGTCGTGCGGGAGCGAAGAGGGCGGGGTGGAACCGAAGAGCGCTTGCACCGAGTCCATAGAGGTTAACGGGCGGGCGCGCTAGTGCATTCCGGACTGGGTAATAGCTTAAACACCGAATACCTATTACAATGCCAGGCGGGGTGTCTGGTTACAGGCGCGCACCGATCCCGCCGGCAGCCCCGGCCCCGTCAGGGAAGAGGGCGGGATCGCATAGCGCCGAGTGGAGAAGCTGGATGGCTCAGACGAGAAAAGTTGTCATCGTCGTGCTGGCAAGCGTGGTCGCAGTCGCCTGCGGAGGTGGCGGAAGCAGCGGTGGAGCTTCGAAAGGCACGATCAAGATCGGATCCGACCTCCCGATCTGCACCAGCGGCGGGCTGACGACGCAGAACGGCGCCAAGTTCGCCGTGGATCAGAAGAACGCGGCGGGCGGTGTCGAGGGCTACACGATCGCTTTCCAGGGCTTCGACGACTGCAGGCAGGGCGCTTACAACGCCGACGCCGGCGTCGCCAACGTGCGGGCGATGCTGGATGACCCGAAGTTCCTGGGCATGATCGGACCGTTCAACTCGGCGGTGGCCAAGGCTGAGATCCCGATCGCCGCGCCCAAGCACTTCTTGATGATCAGCCCGTCGAACACGAACCCATGCCTGACCAAGGACATCGCGGGTTGCACCTACCATCCGCAGGCCCTTCGCGCCGGAAACCCCAACAACTACTGGCGCGTCGTCACCACCGACGACTACCAGGGCCCCGCCATGGCCGATTACGCGTACAAGCAGCTCAACCTCAAGAAGATCGCGATCCTGGACGACAGCACGGTGTTCGGTGTGGGAATCGCGGGCGCGTTCGAGCAGGAGATCACCAAGCTCGGCGGCACGGTGGTGAAGCATTCGGAGTACAAGAAGGAGCAGACCAGCGACTTCAAGTCGATACTGCTCAGCTTCAAGAGCGCGGGCGCGCAGGGCGTCTACGCCGGCGGCACCGACGACCAGAACCTCTGCATCCCGCGCAAGCAGATGAAGGACATCGGATGGGACGTCCCCTTCATGGGCGGTGACGGAATCGAGACCACGGACTGCATCAACCAGGCAGCCGGCAACGAGGTGGACGTCTACGCCACCACCGCCGGGGCCGACGCGACCAAGGTTGCGGGCGCACAGCAAGCGATCAGCCAGTTCCGCAGCGCCTTCAAGGGCGCCAACGACTTCGGCGGTTACACGATGCAGGCTTACGACGCGGCCAACGCGATGATGACCGCGATCGGAAACGCGATCGTGACGAACAACGGCAATGTGCCCTCCCGCGAGCAGGTCCGCGCCGAGATGGCCAAGATCAAAGGCTTCAAGGGCGTCATCGGGACCTACGACTTCGACCAGAACGGAGACACGAGCCTGAAGATCGTGTCCATCTACGTCGTGCAGCAGGTTGCCGATCCATCGCAGAGCTCGGGCGTTTGCGGGGCTACGGTCAAGAACGCGTGCTTTGTCTGGAAGAGCCAGTTCGACTTCGCCCATAGCGGAGGCTGAGAGAAGACTTACCCCTTGGGCTTGTGGAGGGGGCCACGACGTGGCCTCCTCCCTCTTCGAACGCGTGACGGTTCAGGGCACCTCGGCGCCGGCAGTACCAAGCTGTTCGTCCACCTGCTCGGACCGCTCGGGGTCACCGGCGGCGCCGCGGTCAGTCACCGGAGCTATCGCCGCCTACCGAGCAGCGCGCAGCCAGGCGGAGGCTCGGTTCGGCGTTCAGGTGCCGCGCCGGATCGAGGAGGAGGTCTCCCCGGCACTCCACCCGGCTTGAGTCCGCAGCTCGCGGGCGATGACGCCTGCCAGCTTGACGGCGACCCGCGAAACCTCGAAAAGGTTGCCCACGATCGGGTTCGTGTAGCCGATGAAGTAGAGGCCGGGGGCGGCGGCACGTGGAGCGTGCACGGCCGGACGTCCGGTCGGTCCGAGCACCCCAAGATGCCCGACCACCTGCTCGAGGCCGCGCGAGAAGCCGGTCGCCACTATGACGGCGTGCGGCCGGACCACCCTTCCCCCGCACAGCACCTCATCGGCGGTGAACCTCTCGACCGCACCGACGACTTCGATCTGCCGCCTCTTGAGGTGCGCTAGGAAGCCCACATCGATCAGGGGGATGCGCTCCTCGAGGATGCGCGTGTACACGCCTTTGGCCGGCGCCCGAATGCCGAAATCGCTGAGGTCACCGACCGTCACTTTCTGCAGCGCCAGGCCCACACGGTCGACAAATGCGACCGGCAGCCGGTGCACCGCGATCCCGACGTACTGGTTGGCGATCGGGCCGAAATTGCGGCGGACGATGTTCGGAGGGGTGCGAATCGAGATCCAGACTTTTCCTGCACCGCCCTCGACGAGGTCGGCGGCGATCTCGGCCCCCGAGTTGCCCGCGCCGACCACCAGGACGCTGCGACCTCGATAAGCCTCCGGATTTCGATAGCGCGACGAATGAACAAGGTCGCCGGTGAACGATTCGCGGCCGGGCCAGTCTGGGATCAGAGGTGTCCGGCTGTAACCCGTCGCGATCACAACAAGTGGTGGACGCAATGAATTGGTGTTTGTGACCACGTGCCAGAGACCGTCCTCGCGGTCAACCCGTTCGACGGTCGTGTCAAAACGGATGGGCAGCTGATTGACGCGCGCGTAGCTCTCGATGTACGCGATGAAGTCGTCACGAGAGACCCATCTCCCGGCGCTGCGCGGGATCGGGAGACCTGGAAGGCCAGACAGTCCCCGGGTGGTATGGAGATGCAAGCGGTCGTAGTGGGTCCGCCAGCTTGTCGCGACGCTGCTCGCGGCTTCCAGGACCTGCACCTGAAGACCGCCCGAGCGCGCCGCGGCTGCAGCCGCGAGACCGGCTGGGCCTGCCCCGACCACGACCACATCGGACTCCAAGGCGCTACCTGAGTGAGATCGTCAGCAGCCGATGAACGGCAGCGGATCGGTCGGTAAGCCGCCCACCTCGAGCTGGAGATGCAGGTGCGAGCCGATGGAAAGGCCCGTGCTGCCGACGTAGCCGATCTTCTGGCCCTGCTGGATCGGCTGTCCGATGGCGACGGCCACCTCTGACATGTGCGCGTAGATCTCGACGAGCCCGTAACTGTCCGTGATCTCGACACGGAGCCCGAAGTAGTCCGCGTTTCCCGCTGCCGTGACCTTGCCACCGGCGGCCGCGAGGATCGGCGTCCCGTAGCCGGCAAGCAGGTCGACACCGGAGTGAAAGTGGATGAACCCGCCGTACGACGGTTCCAGCGCAAAGGAGGTTGGTCCGAATTTCTGGATGATCGGCGCTCCGCGGATGGGACACAGCAGCTGCCGCGGGTCCACCGGGTCGGCCGGCACACCGGTGCTGAGGTTGGGGCCGGCTTGCGGATCGATCGGAATGACGAGCACGAGGCCGGGTGTCACATCGAGCGAGCGGACGTGATTGAAGCCGAGGATGTCGGTCGCATCGACGCCGTAAGTTGCGGCGAGGCTCGCGGCGGAATCACCCGCCTTGACCACCGCGACCGCACCGCGTACCGGTGGCAGGTTGAGGACCTGGCCCACCTTGAGCGGCTGGCGCAGGCCGGGATTCGACCAGGTGATCTCGCGCAGCGAGATGGCGAAAGCTTTCGCGACGGTGTCCAGTGTGTCGCCCGCCTTGACCCTGTAGCGGATTGGATTGCGGTCGGGCAGTGGCGAGGCGGGGATCGAAACGGGCTTGATGATCGTTCCGTCACGATTCAGCGCGACGTCGCCGAGCTGCCCTCCACCGTCCGCCTCCTCGGCGCTCAAAGCACCCGCCCTCGACGCGAGCGACGTGGAGAGATTGACGGCGCCATAGCCCGAAATTGCCACTGCCATCAGGAGGACCGCCGCATGGCTCGCGTAGCGATAACTGCGCAACGCCTACCCCCGGGTTCGGCTGCCGCGCGCCGGCGCGCGGTGAAAGTCCCGTCACCCTAACAAACCGGCGGCTACAGCGTCAACGCGCTAGCCGAAAGGCCCTAACCCCGTGATGCGGGGCGCAGGTCATCTGTTCTTGATCGACGAGGCCCGTCCGCAGACTGGATCAGGAAGTTCCTCACCACCTGAGCCAGCGCGTCCACGAACTCGGGTCGGGCGTTGAAGGATCGCGTTCTACGGATCCGGATCCCTTTCTCGGCGCCGAACTCCTGGGCCTCGATGTCGAGGTCGTACAGGATCTCCAGGTGATCGGCGACGAAGCCGATCGGACAGACCAGCACCTCGCGCGCGCCTGACCGTTCGACCGACTCGAGGAGGTCCGGGCCGAGCCATGGCTCACCGGTATGGCTGGCCGACTGGAACGCGAACTCCCAGGCGGGCAGGTCCATTCCGGAGGCCACCAGGCGGCAGCTTTCGAGCAGCTGGTCGCGATAAGGGTCGCCCTCGGCAAGGATCCGGGCCGGGAGGCTGTGCGCGGTGAAAAAAAGCCGCTCCGGCTGTGCATGCGCCAGCGCTTCTCGGAGCAAGCCCTGAACGGCGGCAACGAACGCTGGATGGTCGAAGAACCCCGCGATGAACAGCAGGTCGCCGTCCCAGGCTCCCCGCAGCGCGCTCTCGTACGCGCCGAGGCTCATTCGCGCGTAATGAGGCGCCAGCGGCAGGCCCACCAGCCGCTCGATGCCTGCGCGCCGTGCTTCGGCGGCGCCATCGGCGATGAACGGCGCGGCGTGCTTCATGCCGACGAATGTCGGAAGCCCGGTGCGAAGGGAGAGCGCAGCGGCCTGGGCCCGGGTGATCTCGGTGAGCGGCGATGCCTTGATCGCCCGATAGCGTTCGGTCAGCTCTTCGAGCGCCTCCGGCGAAGGTGGCCGGCCGCCCCGGATGTGCGTGTAGTAGGCGGCGATGTCGGCTTCGGTGGCCGGGCTGCCGTACGCCATGCACAGGACGCCGGTCGACGGCTCACGCGACATGCGCGGGCACCCACGAGTGGACGGTCTCGACGAGCAGCTCTAGGTTCTCGACGCTCGCGTCGGGCGGCACCCCGTGGCCGAGGTTGAAGATGTGGCCGGGCCGGCCTCCCGCGCGCCGCAGCACGTCCCGAGCCCGCGTCCGGACCACCTCGGCAGGCCCGAGCAGGACCGCCGGATCCAGGTTGCCCTGGACGCCAAGGTCGAATCCCACCCGCTTCCATCCCCAGTCGAGCGGCACGCGCCAGTCGAGCGAGATGATGTCGGGACCGGTCGCCGCGATGGCCTCGAGCAAACCGGCCGTGCCGGTGCCGAAGTGAATCCGCGGCACCCCGGCCGGCTCGAGGGCCTCGAAGATCCTGCGCGTGTGAGGCGAGACGCGCGCTTCGTAATCCTCGAGCGCGAGAGCGCCGACCCATGAGTCGAAGAGCTGTAAGGCCTGCGCGCCGGCCGCCACCTGCGCGTTGAGGTAGCCGCTCATCGTCCGCGCCAGCTTGTCGAGCAGGAGGTCGAACGTGTCCGGACGGGTGTACATGAAGGCCTTCACCTTCTCGAAGGTGCGTGAGGGCCGGCCCTCGATCAGATAGCTGGCGAGGGTGAACGGTGCACCCGCAAAGCAGATGACCGGCACAGGCGACTGGGCAACCACCTGCCGCACTGCCGTGATGACCTCCGGCGCCGCCTCCTCCCCCTCCGTCACCCGCAGCCGCTCGACATCCGCGGCGCTCGCGATCGGATTCGCGATCACCGGGCCGACGTTTTCCACCAGCTCGAACTCCACGCCCATCCCGCGAAGAGGCAGCATGATGTCCGCGAACATCACCGCCGCGTCCACCCCGAGGCGCCGCACCGGCTGCAGCGTCACCTCGGCGCACAGCTCGGGCTGCGCGACGATGTCGGCGAGCGTCCATCTCTCGCGCAGCTTTCGGTACTCGGGTAGCGAGCGTCCCGCCTGGCGCATGAGCCAGACCGGGGTCACGTCGACCTTCTCGCGGATCGCGGCGGCGATAAACCTGCTCGTCATTCCGCGCCGAGCAGACGCGTGATCTCCTCGATCGGCCTGTGGATCCCGGTCAGGATTGGGGTGTCGCGCACCGTCGACCGGCGGCTCTCGGTTCCTCTCAGCTCGCGTACCAGCTCGCCAAAGACGGGCAGGTCATCGGTCTCGTACGCGACGAGGAAATCCATGTCGTCGACGCCGAACGAGTAGGCGAGCAGCTGCCGCACCTGCTGAAAGCGATGCCCGACCTTCATGTGCTCGTTCATCACCTTCTGGCGCTCGTCCTGCGGAAGCAGATACCAGTCGGCGCTCTTGGTGAACGGGTACACGATGAGATACGCCGAGCGCTCGCCGGTGAACAGCGATTGCTCCTGGGGTGTCGGCCGCTTGACGTACCGTGACGGGCGGATCATGCCGAGAAAGCTGTGGCGCACGGTCATCCAGGCCCCCATGCCCGAGCGCAGGGTCCGCGCTCCGCTCTCCTCGAGCGCGTCGAGTGAGGGCGAAAGGCTCCAGAGCAGGACGTCCGTGCCGGCTTTGAGGCCGATCATCGAGTAGGTGAAGGTTGTGACGTCGGAGTGTTTGCTCACCGCGGAGCAGAACTCTTCGGCCGAACGGCAGCGTTCGTCGCGGGACAGGCGCCGCCATGCAGGGTCGAGCCCAAGCGCCAGCGCGTGGACGTAATCGCTGCCGGTCATCGTCCCTCTCGCAGCCACGTCGCCACATCCGCTGCGAAATAGGTGATCACGATGCCCGCGCCCGCGCGCACGATCGCCGTGATCGATTCGAGGATCGCGTTGCGCCGATCGAGCCATCCCCGTTCGGCGGCCGCCTCGATCATCGCCGCCTCACCGCTCACCTGGTAGGCGGCAAGCGGCAGGTCGAACCGGTCGCGCGCACGCGCGAGGAGGTCGAGGGACGTGATGCCGGGCTTGACCATGAGGATGTCCGCGCCCTCATCGGCGTCGAGCTGCATCTCGCGCAGCGCGTCGCGCGCGTTGGCGGGATCCATCTGGTAGGACTTGCGGTCGCCGAAGCTCGGCGTTGAGCCCGCCGCCTCACGGAACGGTCCGTACAGGCTGGAGGCGTGCTTGGACGCGTAAGCCAGGATCGCGGTGTCCTCGAATCCTGCGCGATCGAGACCGGCTCGGAGTGCTCGAACCTGGCCGTCCATCATCGCGCTCGGCCCGACGATGTCCGCTCCCGCTTCGGCGTAGGCGACGGCGGCGGCCGCCAGTCGGGGCAGAGTGGCGTCGTTGTCGACCGTCTCTCCATCGAGAACGCCGCAGTGCCCGTGCGAGGTGTACTCGCACAGACACACGTCCGCCACCAACGCGAGCGGCAAGCCTTCGGCGCGCAGCATCTGCAGCGTTTCGGGGACTGGGCCGCGAGGATCCTCAGCCCCAGATCCGATCGAGTCTTTGGAATCGGGAATGCCGAACAGCAGGAGGCCGCCGACGCCAAGGTCCGCGAGGCGGGTCGCCTCTCGCAGTGCGAGGTCTGGCGTCAGGCGGTGGTGACCCTTCAACGAGGTGATCGGCCGGCTCGTCCCTCGGCCGCTGACCACGAAGAGCGGAGCGATCAGCTGACTCGGGTCGAGCCTCGTCTCGCGGACCAGCGCACGCATTGCTGAATTCGTGCGCAGGCGCCGCGGCCTGGCGGGCAGCGTCGTTTTTGGCTTAGGGATGGCTTCGGCAACCGCCGCGGCAAGCTCCTGCACGCTCGTTCCCGCGGCCTCGGCCACGACTTCGAATCCCGCCTCTCGCGCGACCGCGCTGGTGCGTGGTCCGATGGTGACCGCGGGCAGGCCGGTCGTGCCGCCCAGCCGGGCAAAGCCGCGCACTGCCGACCCCGAGGCGAAAACCACCGCCGCCAGGTCCGGCTCCGCAAGGGCGCGACGCAGCTGCGCCGCCGATTCGGCAGGACCCTCGACCGTTTCGTAAGCCGTCACCTCTTCGACGATCGCTCCGCGCCGCCGAAGTCCGTCCGGCAGGTCGGGGTCGGCCTTCGAGGCGCGGACGACGAGCACGCGCGCGCCGGCCGGGTCGGGCAGCGCCTCGGCGAGGGCCGCACCGTTCGCCTCCTCCGGAACGATATCGACCAATGCCCCCCTCGCTCGCAAAGCCTTTGCGGTCGCCTCGCCGACAGCGGCCCAGCGTGGTCCCGCTGGAATGCCAGGCAGCGCTTCTACCCCCGCGGCGCTCGTGAGGACGACCCAGTCGAACTGGCTCAGGTCCGACCACTCCACAGGCAGCGCGCGCGTGATGACGGTCGGCACGGCGGCGACGCGATAGCCGTGCGACTCGAGCTCGCCAACGAGGGGGTCGCCTGCGCCGGCGGGTCGTGTGACCAGGACGGTGGTCATCGCAGCATCACCGCGACCGCCAGTCTGCGGCCGGCGTCTGCGGCGATCGCCTGCGCATCCGAGCGCGCGCCGCGAACGATTTCGACGCGCCTGTCCGATCCGTCGCTGTTGACGCCGCCGACGATCAACGAGAACCGATCGCCGTCGACCGAGCCAAGCGCGCCCACGGGTGCGCGGCACGTGCCGCCGGTCGCGGACAGCACCGTCCTCTCGGCTTCGACAGCAAGGCGGATCTCGGGCTGATCGAGGGTCGCGAGTGCTTCTAGAAGAGACAAATCGGAGCGCCGGGCCTGGATCGCAAGCGCCCCCTGCGCAGGCGCCGGAGTGAGGATGTCCGGATCGACACGCTGGTCGATGCGATCTCCGCGACCCAATCGATCGAGCCCGGCCGCCGCAATCACGAGTGCGTCGACCTCGCCCGCATCTAGACGGCGCAGCCGCGTGTCAACGTTGCCGTGCAGCGGGACGATCCGCAGGTCGCGTCGCGCGGCGCGGACGAAGCCGCCGCGGCGTGGGCTGTCTGTTCCCACCGCTGCGTTCGGGGGAAGGGTGTCGATCGACCTCCCGCCAGACCTGGTGACGAGAGCGTCGCGCGGATCGGCGCGCTCGGGATATGCGGCGATCACCAGCTCAGGCTCTTCTGCCAGCGGGACGTCTTTCGCGCTGTGAACCGCCACGTCGATCTCGCCCCGCACCAGGTCTCGCGCGATCGCGGCGACGAAGATGCCTTCGCCGGGCTCGGTGTCCGGTGGACGAAAGTCACCCTCGGTGACGATGCGGACGACCTCGACCTCGTGGCCGCGGGCGCGAAGGAGGCCGGCAACTCGATCGCTCTGGATCAACGCCAGCTTCGATCCGCGCGTTCCGAGGCGGATCTTCACCTCGCGTCCTTACATATGTATGCGACCCGGTTTCGGCTCATCTCGTGTGTCCGGTCATCAATGCGACGAGCAGCCGGTCGAGCGCCGACTCGGCATCGACCAGCAGCGCGGTCGCTTCACGTGTGTCGAGGTGCCGCCTCCGCGCGAGGACGGCGAGCTCGTCGATGAACGGCTTGCGAAAACGCAGAAATCCTTCGACGGTGTCGCTCAGCGAGGCGCCGAGCTCGGCTGCTCGCGCGCCGTATCCGTGAGCGTGCCTCTCGGCGACCGAGAGGTCGGCGCCCTCGACATCCAGGTACCCGAGCAGGTCGCTTACGAGCTGCTTGCCGCGTTCGCGAAATCGATCGCGTTCCGCTTCAGAAAGGTTGGCGAGCCACCCCGCCCGCTCATAAGCGCCCGCCAGCGGACGCGCCCGGCGGTAGGCACGGGCCATGTTCTCGGACGACTCGCCCAGCGCTGGGCGGCGGGCCCGGCCTGCCGGCACGAGCGCCTGAACCGCGGTGCTCAGGAAGCGGCGGTGTCCACCCGGCGTGGTGAAGGATGAGATCTGGCCGCGGTCGGCCCACCGGCGGAGCGTGTTCGGGGTTACGCCCAGCGTCCGGCTCGCCTGGCCGAGCGTGAGCCACCGGATGCCATCATTCCTAGCCAAAACTAACTAAATCTACCACCTGCCTGTGGTTGGACGCCGCCTGTGCCACCACCTCTCCCACGACCAGGGTCGCGGGCGCCTCGAGGCCCCCGCGCAGCGCCAGCAAGGCGGCGTCGCGAATCGTGCCGGTGACGACTTTTTGACCCGGCAGAGTGGCGTTGCTGATCACGGCGGCAGGCCGATCCGGTCCGAGCACCTCTGCGATCGCAGACGTAACTTGCTTCAGCCTCGAGTGGACCATCAACACGACCAGGGTGTCGGCCGCAGCGGCGAGCTCCCGGATGCGTGACGGCGCAGACTTCCCTTCTGCGGTGGTCACGGCCACCGAAGACGAGAATCCTCGCATGGTCACGGGGATGCCCGCGACCGACGGTGCGGCGATCGCCGAGCTGACGCCGGGAACGACCACGACGTCGATCCCGGCGGCGAGCAGATCCCGCAGCTCCTCGCCACCGCGTCCGAACACGAAGGGATCGCCGCCCTTGAGCCGCACGACATCGTGGCCCTCGCGCGCGAGCTCGATCATGCGAGCTGTGATCTCCGCCTGCGCCGTGCTGGCGCGGCCTCCGCGCTTGCCCACGTCCACCAGCCGCGCGTCCGGCCCGGACAGGGTCAGCGTGTCCCGGCTCACCAGCGCGTCGTGGAGCACGAAATCCGCCTCGGCCAGCAGCTCGCGCGCCCTGATCGTCAGCAGATCAGGATCACCGGGGCCCGCGCCGACGAGAGCGACCCTGCCGTTCACGCGCCCGGTCCGCGAGATGACGGCGGCCAGCTGCTGCGCCGCGCCACGCGACCCTGTGCGAAACAGCTTGCGCACGTCGGATGTGAGTAGACGCTTGTAGATCCTGGTTTGCTCGGGGAGCGGAACGCCGCGCTCCCTGAGGTCGCGCCTGATCCTTCCGACCAGTGCCGTAAAGGGCCCCCACTCCTCGCCCAGCCATCGCTCGAGCCGGGCCCGGAGGGCGGCAGCGAGGAACGGGCTCTCGCCTGACGTCGAGATCGCGATCACGAGTGGATCGCGCTTCACGATCGCGGGCGCGATGAAGCGGCACTGCGGCGGCCGGTCGACGACGTTGATCAGGATGCCGGCAGCCTCCGCCTCCTGCCAGGCCTGACGGTTGATCTCGGGATCGTCGCTGGCGTCGACGACCAGCCGGGCTCCGGCGAGGACACCCGGGCGGTAGTCGCGCGAGGGGATGGCTCGAACGTCGGCACCGGCCCCACGCAGGCCCGCCACCTTCTCGGCGGCCAGCTTCCCGTCGCCGATCACGACGCACAGCTGGCCTTCGAGGTCGAGGAACACCGGGTAGTACCTCACCCTGTCGCCTCGCCCTGCGCCCAGTGCAATCCGCACTCTTTGTCGCCGTCCGGTTCCCACCACCAGCGCCCTGCCCTCTCGTCCTCGTTGGCGGTGGTTGCGCGGGTGCACGGGGCACACCCGATGGACGTATACCCGCGGTCGTACAGCGCGTGGTACGGCAGCCCGTGTTCGCGGATGTAGTCCCACACCTGCGTCTTCGACCAGCCGGCCAGGGGTGCGATCTTGACCGTGCCCGGCCGATCGGGGTCGTTGGCGACCAGCTGCGTCTGCGCGCGGGTCGCTGTCTGCTGGCGCCGGATGCCGGTGATCCATGCGTCGGAGCCGCGCAGCGCGCGATCGAGCGGTCGGGATTTGCGGACGTCGCAGCACAGCCGCCTGCTCTCGACGGATGCGTAGAAAAGATTTGCGCCGTGAGTTGCGACCATCTTCCGGATCTCGGTCGGATCCGGCGTGATGACCTCGACCTCGATCCCGTACCGCTCGCGGACGCGGTCGATCATGTCATGCGTTTGCTGAGGCAGGCGACCCGTGTCCAGGGTCAGGACGCGCAGGTCGGGCCGAATCCTCGAAGCGATGTCGATGATCACAGACGACTCGGCCTGGAAGCTCGCAACGATGGCGACCTTCGCGAAGCGCTCGTACGTCCAGCGCAGGACGGCCTCAGGCTCGGCATTCGCGAGGAGCTCGGCCGGCGGGAGGGCGATCATGCGATCTGGGTCACCCGCTCGCGCAGCGCCTCAAAGCCGACCCGCTCGACCCAGTTGCCGAAACCTTCTCCCGCATCGTGGCCCGAGCGGAACTCGAGGAAGATCGGGCGGAGCAGCGCCGGGATCTCGGCGATCGGCACGTTCGGGGCGTAGAGACGGTTGAGGCGCGTGCCGTCGAAGTCGCCGGCGAGCATCACGTCGTACTTGCCGAGGGTCGTGCCGACAAAGCCGACGTCGCCGAGATACGGTCGCGAGCAGCCGTTGGGACAACCGCTCATGCGGAAGCTGATCCGTTCCTCCCCGAGGCCGATCTCATCGAGGAGCGCGGTGAGCTGCCGGATAAGCCCGGGCAGTGCGCGCTCCGCTTCGGCCACGGCCAGGCCACAGGTCGGAATTGCCGGACAGGCCATCGCATACCGGATCGCGCGCGGAATCGCCTCGACCGCGGCGATGCCGTGCTCGGCCATCAGCTGTTCGACACGCGGTCGCTGCGACGGCTCGATGCCGGCGAGGATCACGTTCTGCTGCGCGGTCAGCCTGACCTGCGGCCGAAGCTCCTCGACGATCTTGCGCAGGCCGGTGCGCGAACGCACCTCACCGACGTCGGCGATCCGCCCGTTCTCGATGTAGATGCCCACGTAAAGCTTGCCGTCGCCCTGCTCGTGCCAGCCGAGGTGATCGTCGACCGGCTCCCAATGCAGCGCTTCGGGCGGCTGCAGCGGGAACGAGACGCGGCCCTGGACCTCGGCCCGGAACCAGTCGAGGCCGCGGTCGGCGATCGTGTACTTGAGCCTCGCGTGCTTGCGGTTGGTCCGGTCTCCGTGGTCGCGTTGCACCTCGACCACGGCGCGCGCCGTATCGACTACCTGGTCGGGCTCGACGAAGGCGAGCGGCTGGGCGACGGCGACGAACGTCTCCGGCTTGTGGTGGGTCCGGCCCAGGCCGCCGCCGACCAGGACGGTGAAGCCCCTGATCGAGTCATCAGCGCCGCGCATGGCCACGAGGGCCAGGTCGTGCGCGTAGACGTCGACGCAGTTGTCACCCTCGAGCGCAACGGTGCTCTTGAATTTGCGCGGGAGGTACTGCTCGCCGTACAGGGGCTCCACCTCTGGCTCGGTCGAGTCCACGACCTCGCCGTCCAGCCAGATCTCGTGGTAGGCGCCGGTGCGAGGGGTCAGGGCCGCGACCAGGGTCGCGATCGAGCGGTGCACCTGCTCGTGGAAGCGGCCGGACCTGGGCTCCGGGCAGCACATGATGTTGCGCTCGACGTCGCCGCATCCGCCGAGCGTGGTCAGGAGCGCCTCGTTGATCGCCGCGATCGACTTCTTGAGGTCGCCCTTGAGCACGCCGTGGAGCTGAAAGTCCTGGCGCGTCGTGACGCGCAACGTGCCGTTCGCCCATTGCCGGCTGATGTCGTCGTGTGCCAGATAGGCCTCCGGTGACACGATCCCCCCGGGGATGCGCGTCCGGATCATCAGCTGGTGGTGCTTGTCGAGTCCCCTGGCTCTCGCTTCCTTGCGGCGGTCGCGATCGTCCTGCTGGTAGATGCCGTGGAACTTGAGCAGCTGCTCCGAGTCATCGCCGAATGCGGGCGTGTCTTCGACGAGCTCCTCTTTGATGAGCCCTCGAAGGTGATTGCTGTTCGCCTTGATGGACTCGTTTGGCGAGAAGTCCTCGAGAGATGTCGCGTCCGAGAGGTTCGACAAAGTGGATGCGCCTCCGCTTGATGAGCTGATGCCGGAAAGAGCCACGCCACCAGGAGGCGTGGTTCGAGGTCTGAGACCTCGTCAGGAGCTCCGGCTAGCTACAGAAGCAGCTGGCGCAGCGCGCGTAGTCGATCGCTCGGCGCCGAGTGAGGTAGAAGGCGCGAGTCACCGTGCTACGCATAGCTTTCCGCACGTTACCCGATGACAACTCCCCGGCGCCTGTGGTGATTCCACGAATTTGCCCACCGTCCGGTTGTTGACGAGATCCAGTGCGGGATCGCCTCACAATTGAGGGCCGGTGCAGAGCTCTCCGCGGGCGGCGCCTGCCTTGGGCGCGGCACTTTTCCTTGGCCTTCTCGCGGGTGCCGCCGTCTCGGTGCTTGCGTTCTACCTGGCGCGTTACGGCCCGAGCGGCGAGGGCTGGTCGTTTCGGGGGAACGGCGCGCTGGCCGCCTACACGGTCGTGCCCGCCATCCTGGCCGCGGGCTGGAGCGCGGTGATCGCGTACTACCGCGGCCGGTCGCGTACTGCCTTTCGGGCTTGGCGCGGGGCTCATCGGCCTCGTGCTCGCTCTGGCTGACGCAAGCCTGCTCCCGGTCTTTGGCCCGGGCTTCGACCAGACCCTGGGCGCGATCCTTCTCCTCGTTCTCTTGCTGTGGGCCTTCGCCGCACCGGCAATCGCTGCGGCGACGAGCGTGCCGGGCCGACCACGACCAATGCCGATGAGCGTCGCGCTCGGCTCGGCGGGGCTGTGGCTCGTAGGCACGCTCGCGGGTCTGATCGTCATCGGAGTCGTGCTTCCGGCGGGATCCTAGCGGGCCGCGTCCGGCGAAAAACGCGGCCACGGCCGCAGCTGCTCGAGCTGGGCGGCGACCGAAAGCACGAGCCCGTCGCCACCCGCCGGCGCCACGACCTGCACCGAGAGCGGAACCCCATCTGGACCTATGCCGGCCGGCACTGACGCAGCCGGAAATCCGGCGACGTTCCAGGGCGCCGTGTAGGGCAGCGCACGAATCTGCTGCAGGACGGTGGATACAAACCCCCGGCCGTACCAGACGCCGGCCGGGATCGACGCGTGCGCCACGCAGGGCATCAGCGCCACGTCGAAATCCCTGAACCAGGACGACGCGGCGGACGCCCATCGGTCGAGCGCCTTCGGCGGCGCCGGTCCGAGGAGCCGGCCGAGTCGAACCATCGTCTGTGTCCGCTTCTCGAGGTCCGTCCAGTCCAGGTTCTTGACGTCCTGCCCCACCCCCGCGGCCCACAGTCGCAGCACGTTGTTCGGCAGCGAAAGCGGGTACGGCGGGTCTGACTCGATCACGGAGTGGCCGGCTTCGCGCAAGGTGGCCACGCTCGCATTCACCGCGTCTCTGATCGGCTGTTCAAGCGAGGCGAGGAACGTCGGGGGCTTCATCGACACAGCGATGCGCAGCTTTTTCGCGGGCATCATCACGTCGCGGAACGTGGTTGTCCCGCCGAGGACATCGATCATGAGGGCCGCATCACCGACCGTGGCCGCGATCGGCGCGCTGACCGAAAGGGAAAACCAGTGCTCGGCCAGGTCTCCCATCAACGGAAGCCGTCCGCGAGTTGGCTTGAGGGCGAACACGCCGCAGAACGTGGCGGGAATCCGGATCGAGCCGAGACCGTCCGATCCCAGCGCGAGCGGCGACATCCCGGTCGCGACTGCGACGCCGGCGCCGCCGGAGGAACCGCCAGGCGAGCGCTGGGGATTCCACGGATTGCGGCTGATGGCGAAGGCCGTTTCCGTGAAGCCGAAGATCGCCATCTCGGGCAGCGTCGTCTTGCCGATCACAACTGCGCCCGCGTCCTTCAGGCGGCGTACGGCTACGTCGTCCGCCTTTGCGGGAGCGTCGGACGTGGCTCGGGACCCAACCCTGGTCGGCTCACCCGCGACGTTGAAGTTGTCCTTGATCGACACGGGAACGCCGGCGAGCGGCAGGTCGCTCAGGTCACGACGATCGTCGACGCTCGCCGCCTCGGCCAGCGCCTTCTCCGCGCGGACGACGTGAAAAGCGTGCAGTTTCGAGTCCAGCCGCTCGATCCGTTCGAGGCAGGCCTTCGTCGCGTCGACCGCCGAGATCGTGCGGCCGCGGACCATGGTCGCAATGTCCGAAGCGCTCGACGGCAAATCGCTCGTCTTCTGCGACATCTGGCGGCTACGGCGCAGTCTAAGGCCAGTCCTAATCGAGCGACTCGACCCGATATGCGCCGTTCTCCTCGACCACCTGCAGGCCGGCTCCCTTGGCGACGGGCTGGACCACCTGGCCGGTCAGCCCCAGCACCGCCGCTTCCGTGGTCGGAGAATGACCGATGACGAGCGCGCGGGCGCCGTCAGGCAGTGACTCGAACACCGATCTCAAAGCGGCGCCCAGCAACGCCGCCTCGCCCGCGACGAGGTCGGGGTCGACTTCACGAAAAGCCTCGAGGTCCTTGCCTTGCGCGCGCCGGGCGGCAGCAAACCACCGCTCCTCGACCTTCGATCGGAAGCCCGCATCGACCCGTACGCCTCCGGGCACCGCTCGCCCCAACCCGGCGAGCAGACACGCCGCCGTCTGGGTGGCGCGCTGCGCGCCGGAGGTGATGACAACGTCGTAGCTGCCGCGAAGTCGCGCACCGATCTCGACCGCGGCGCGAACCCCGCCTTCGGTCAGCACGTCGCCGTCGGCGTCAGTGTGCCTTCGCAGCTCCACCGTCCTGGCCATCTTTCTCCCTCCTGTGTAAGCGGAACCGGCTGTCCCCAGTCGGTGTACGTGAGTCAGGCGAATCGATGATGCCATCGACACCACGGGTGAGGCGGCGTCTGGTGATGTCGGCCGCGGGCGCCGTCGCCGTCGCGGCCCTGGCCGGCGGGAGCCTGTACCTCTACGCGGCGTACCAGCGCTCACCGGGTCGCCTCGCGCTCGGCCAGGGTGCCGGCACTCCGGTGGCCACGACGCCGGCGGAGCCGACGTCTGCGGAGAACCCGTGCACTTCTGCAGCCGGAACGGCCGGGGGCATCTGGGTCATCGAGCCGGGCAGCCAGGTCGGCTACCGCGCCCGCGAGAAATTCGGGGAATTCGAGTCACCCCATGAGGCGGTGGCGCGGACGAAGGATGTCACCGGCTTCGTCGTCATCCAGCAGGCGTCGAGCGCCTCGACGATGAGCTCAGGCTGCGTCGCCGCCGACGTGCGCACGCTCGTCAGCATCGACCAGCTGCCCCCACCGCTTCCGGATGCGACCGGCCGGGACCTGCACTACGGCGAGATGCTGGATACCGTGCACCACCCGTATGTGGTTTTCCGGCCGGAGCCGATCCAGCTGCCGTCAACGCTCACGAGCGGGGGAACGGCATCGGTTGCGCTGGCGGGGCAGCTCGAGATTCGGGGCAAGGTCATGCGGGTGACCGGGCACGCGGACGCGATGAGGAGCGGACGCGAGGTCCAGGTCGCGGGGTCGTTCGCCATCCGGTCGACGGACTTCGGGGTCGAGATGCCGAAGTCGCTTCCCACGGTGGACCCCAACCTCACCCTCGAGTTCCTGGTGCGGCTGACCCCGGCCGCCTGACAGGCGCCAGGCCGGCGATGAATCGTCGACGAAGGTGAAGCTCGGCCCGGCGGCCCTGTATCTAATTCGCCTGAGTACGCGTGATGAGCACTGTCTTGCCGGTCGTGCGGCCCGCGGCAACGTCGGAGAGAGCCTCCGCCGCGCGCTCGAGCGGCACCTTGCGGGAGACGTAGGGAGCGATCTTTCCCGCCGCGTGCATTCTCATAAGCTCGTTCGTGCAGTCATCGATGAGGTCGGGCCTTCGCTCCGTGTACAGGCCCCAGTGCAGTCCGACGACCGAGTAGTTTTTGATCAGCACGTGATTCGCCCGCGCGTGCGGAATCTGCCCCGAGGTGAAACCGACCACCACCAGGCGCCCTTCGAACGCGATGCATCTGGTCGCACGCTCGAACGCGTCGCCGCCGACCGGGTCGTAGACGACATCGGCGCCATGCCCGTGCGTGAATTCCTTGACGGCCTGCACGAGGTCCGCGCTGCGGTGCTCGATCACCAGGTCGGCGCCGAGCTTCCTGCACACCTCTGCTTTCTCGGGCGACCCGACCGACCCGATGACGGTCGCACCGGCAGCCCTGCCCAGCTGGACCGCCGCGCTCCCGACCCCGCCCGCGGCCGCGTGCACGAGCAGGAACTCGCCGCGCTGCAGGTTCGCGCGGCGGTGCAGGCCGAACCAGCCCGTCTGGTAGTTGATGAAGAACGCGGCCGCGTCCTCGAACGACATGGAGTCGGGAATCTTGAGCGTCTCCTGCGGGCGCGCGTGGGCGATGTCCGCGTAGCCGCCACCGTTGATTCCATCCGACCTGACTCTCGCGAGCACCCTGTCGCCGGCAGCGAAACCGACGTCGGGCGGACCCTCGAGCACGATCCCGGCGATCTCCGCACCCGGCACGAATGGCAGCTCTGGCTTCTGCTGATACGTGCCTGCGACGAGAAGAGAGTCGAAGAAGTTGACGCCTGCGGCCTCCACCGCGATCCGCAGCATTCCGGGCGGCGCCGGCGCCTCTGGGAGGTCTTCGAGAGTCATCGAGTCCGGCGGCCCGTTTTGCCGCACGACCCAGCCCCTCACGCGCGAATCCTAGTTCCGCCACGAGCACGAGCGCGACCGGTGGAGAATGATGCGGGGATGCGGCCCGCCTTCGCCAACGGTCCCACGGCGGTGCTCCTCGCCTGCACGTTGGGCGTCTGGATGCTGATCGAGATCAGGCAGTCGCTGAATCGCCGAGCCGAGGCGACAAGGGCGGATCGAGGCAGCCTCTTCGGCCTGCGTTTGTGGGCCGTCGCCGCAGCTTTGCTGGCCGCCCTCGCCCTCAGGGTGAGGGCCGCCGCGTTTCCGGAAAGTGCTGCGGTGACGGCGATCGGCTTTCTGGTGATGTGGTTCGGAATTGCGCTGCGATGGTGGAGCTTCCGCACGTTGGGCCACTACTTCACCTTTGCGGTTATGACCAGCGCTGACCAGCCCGTGATCTCCACCGGCCCATACCGTGTCCTGCGCCATCCGAGCTACCTCGGCCTCCTGTTGATCCTCGGAGGACTCGGCCTCGGCTATGGAAACTGGCTGAGCCTCGCGGCACTGACGCTCGTTCCGCTGATCGGCTTCATCTACCGGATCCGTGTCGAGGAAGCCGCGCTGTCGACAACCCTGGGCGCCGCGTACACGACCTACGCGGCCGGTCGCAAGCGCCTGATTCCGTACGTGTGGTGACTGTGCCGACTTCGCGATTCGCGATCAAAGAGCTTGGTACAGCCACGTGGCCCGACTTCGTGCGAGTCATGGAGAAACACAACGGCGTGTGGAATGGGTGCTGGTGCGTCGCCTTCCATCCCAGGCCGAACGAATCGACCGGCACAGCGGAGGCAAACAGGGTTTACAAGGAGAAGCTCGTTCGAGCGAACCAGTCCCACGCGGCTCTCGTCTATGACGGAGCGGACATCGTCGGGTGGTGCCAGTTCGGGCGTCCCGCCGAGCTGCCCGCCCGATTGGGAGGGTTCCGCAAGCTTGGTGCGTCGATGCCCGAGTGGCGGATCACGTGCTTCTTCGTCGACCGCGACCGGAGAAAGCAGGGAGTCTCGGCGGCAGCGCTCGCGGGCGCGCTTCGCCTCATCGCCGGCAGAGGCGGGGGGACGGTCGATGGCTATCCAACCGCAACACGAGGCAAGCCTTACTCGAGCTCGTTCTTGTGGGCTGGAACTGAATCCATGTTCGCGGCGGCTGGATTTCGCGCGCTCGGTTCGCTCGGCACCACGAAGCTGGTGATGAGAAAGGTGGTTCGCAGCCGCCGCGAGCGCTAGGCGTTGGGCCGCGATCAGGTCCGGTGGTACACCCTCATCCGATCGACGCGGTCCGGCATCGCGAACAGACGGACCAGCACCAGCCCGGTGATGAAGCCTCCAACGTGGGCGGAATACGCGACGCCGCCCCGCGGAGATATCGCTGATGGACGCCAGACCGTAAACGAGCTGGAGCAGAAACCAGAAACCGATGAAGACCCAGGCCGGTATCCGCGCGGTCCAGAAGAAGAAGCCGAGCGGGATCAGCGCTCTCACGTGGCTCGTCGGGTAGAGGAGGAGATAACCGGCGAGGACGCCGGAAATCGCGCCGCTGGCGCCGAGCCCGGGGAGGTTCGACCCGACGGAGGTCAGGATTTCCAGGGCGTTGGCGCCGAGCCCGCAGGCCAGGTAGAAGACGAGGTAGCGGAGAAGGCCCATCGAACGCTCGACGTGGATGCCGAACACGAACAGGAAGAGCATGTTGCCGAGGATGTGAGCCCAGCCCGCGTGCAGGAACATCGAGGTGAAGAGCGTCAGCCAGAAGGGTGAGGGAGTGCCAGGATAGGCCGCGCAGTGGCTTGCGTACTCGCACGGCACCAGCGAATAAGCGCCGAGGAAGCCGTCCAGCTGCGAGCCCTGGGCTGCGAGTGAGAGCTCATAGAAGAAGACGACGAAGTTGACGACGATGAGCGCGATCGTGGCGAGCGGAAAAGCATGGGTCGGATCCGCAGCGTCGTCGGCGCTGTAAGGGATCACACTGGCATTGTGAGGTTCCGGCAGGCTGCGCCTCAGTTGGCGGCGCGTCTGCCGCGGTACTGTCGTCGCTGACAACCGAGTGATGGGGCGCTCTATGCGGTGGCGCGACGATGGCTCTTCTCGACGCTAAGGCGCGCGCACAGCTGCCCGACAGCGCTTTCGCTCATATCGATTCGCGCGGTCGGAGGCGCCTACCGATTAATGACGAGGCCCACGTCCGCAACGCGCTTTCGCGCTTCAACCAGACCACTTTCGAGAACGAAGCGGCCAGGGATCGGGCGCGCACGAGGCTGCTCAAAGCGGCGAAGAAGTACGGGATCGTGCCTGTCGGCTTCATCACCGGCCAACTCGTAAACGTGCGTGCGCGGGCGGAGGTCGAGGCGCGCGCAAGCGATGCTCGCTCGCTGCCGCGGGGCATCGTGACCTTCCTTCTCGCCGACATCGAGGACTCGACCAACCTCCTCCGGCAGCTCGGACCGCGATACGCACGGTTGCTGGCAGACGTTCGCCGAATCCTTCGGGGAGCGGTCCGTGATGCGGATGGGCAACCAGTGGACATCCGCGCGGATGAGCTGTTCGCGGTCTTCAAGCAGGCGCCGCCGGCGCTCGCTGCCGCGGTCGAGATTCAGCGGGCTGTGCTCTCCCGGCCATGGGTGAACGGAGTACAGGTCAAGATCCGGCTTGGCCTACACACGGGGCGCCCCACCCTGACCGACACCGGTTACGTCGGTCTTGCGGTCCATATGGCGGCTCGGGTCTGCTCCGCCGCTCACGGCGGGCAGATCGTGATGTCGCGTTTCGCGCGCGCCGCGGTCGATGGCCGTCAAGCGCCCGGGATCAGCTTCCGCGACCTCGGTCTGCATCAGCTCCGCGGCTTGCCCGAGCCGGAACGGCTGTATCAAGCGGTAGCCGCCGGCCTGCCGGCCGACTTTCCTCCGCCGCGAGTCGCGGAAGCTTCAGCCGGCCTGCGAAACGGGAGCTGAGGCAACCGCCGTCGCTGAGTGATTCAGGCGAGATTCAAGTCGTTCGCGTGCTGCTCGGCCGCCGACACGGCATCGCCGACGCCTCATTCAGGCTATGGGCAGCGATTGTTGAAACCGAAAGAGGTTGTCGGAGTCGAACCTGGCCTTTAGTTGCACCAGCCGCTCGTAATGCGAGCCGTAGTAAGCGTGGCCCCAGTCGGCAAGGTCGGGGTCGGCAAAGTTGGGGAACACGCCGCCGGTTCCCCACGGCCGAGCCGCCAGCCATGACCTGTTCACCCAGCTCCCTGCGGCCTCTCGCTCATCGGCCGTTGGCTGCTCGGCCAATTCCGCCGTGTGTTTGATCCAGTAACTCGGGCCTCGATGCACGAATGCTGTGGCGTCGACACGTTTGCGGTTATACGCCCCGCCCCAAGCCGAAAAGTTGATGTTTCGCGATTGTCCGGCGATCCGGGCCGCGGTCAGATTGTTCAGGATCGCGGCCACCGCTTCGCGCGGAAGCGGTTGGGCGAAGAACTCGGACTTGATGATCTCGTACCCGCGCGAGCCGGAGGGCTGCTGCGGTTCTTCGGGCACCGCTGCGGCCGGATCGGCCCAGAATTCCAGTGCCTGCTCGTACGATCCCCCGTCGAGTCGAGTCGATGCTGGATCGCTCGCCCGCCCAACAAGGACATCCAGGGCGTCCCTCGTGTCTGATGGGTTGGCGAGCATGCTTCCGAACAATTCGATCGAAGCCTCCTCATCCGGGTTCGGAGTCGCCTGCAGGTCCACGCTTGCCAGCATTTCGTCCGGAGACCCGGCTGCCCAGTCAAGCCATGCCTGGACAACCCTGGCCGCCATCGAGAAGGGCCACAACAGGTTGAACGTCGTGACGACGACGGGGGCCGGCACCGGACGAAAGTGAAATTCGGTGACCACGCCGAAGTGGCCGGTACCTGCGCCGCGCAGGGCCCAGAAAAGCTCCGGCTTGTGATGTTCGTCTAGATCGGCAGCCCGGCCGTCCGCAAGCACGATGCGCGCGCCGGTGAGGTTGTCTGAAGTGAGGCCGTACTTCCGGCCGAGTATTCCGAGACCTCCCCCGAGGGTCAGTCCGGCGATGCCAACCGAAGGACACGTGCCGCCAGGGATAGTCACTCCGTGGCTGAGGAGCCTCTTGTAAACCTCGCCAAGCCGCGCGCCGGCTCCGATGGTGGCGATGCCATTTGAGAGCGAGACCGAACTCATCGACGAAACGTCGATCAACACTCCCGGCGTTGAAGACCGACCCCCGAAGTCGTGGCCTCCGCTGCGCGTCGCAGACTCAAACCCCCTTCCGCGGATGAACGCAACCGCCTGCACGACGTCCTCGGGCGCTTTGCAAAGGACGACTGCCTGCGGCGACACGTCGTCGAATCTCGAATTGTTCGGTTTGGGCAAACGGCCGAATGCGGGCGAGTCCGGAATCAGAACCTCACCATCTATGGCCTCATCGAGGCCAGCCAGGCTGTCGACGAGACGGTCACTCAACTGGCACAAACAGCCCCTCGAGAGGCGGATCTCCGGTGGCCCGAGTGGTGTGCCCGACACCGGCGATATGGGCAACGAGTAACAGATCGCCAGGTCCGAAGCGTCGCCAGGACCGATCGCTGACCTCGACCGCGATCGCCCCGCTCAGCATCAGCACCCACTGACGCCGCGGGGCGGGATTCGAACAGTCTTTTGCCTGAAGCTCTGAGGCGCCTCTTGCCAAACTCGAGTCCGTTCCAGTTGCGTCATACCAGAGGTTCCGCACGAGCCCAGAGTAAAGGCCGATCGTGGCTTCCATCCCATGGTTGTGGGGTGGGTAATGCAATCCGGTCCGACGGGATAACGGTCCAGGGACGATTTAGGAGAGCCGCGCCAACTGATTGGCCAGGTCGAGGAAATCGGTCGCCTGAACGTCGGATTCCGGATCGGGCAGCAAATCGGCGCCGCCGCCGGGTCCCTTCTCCATAGGGCGCTCGACGAACGCCGTGCGCAGGCCCGCGTGCTGAGCGGCTCGCAGGTCCGGCTTGTGCGCCGCCACCATCATCACCTGACCTGGCTCGAGGCCCAGGGCTGCGACCGCGCCGAGGTAAACCTCCGGATCGGGCTTGTAGTGCTTGAAATCCTCCGCGGACAAGAGGCGGTGAAACGGCAAGCCCGTGAAACGGATGAGCGCTTGTTGCTGTGATCGATTGCCGTTGGACAGTGTTGCGACTGTAAATCGCTCGCTCAGCATCGCCAGGCTGGGAGCGGTGTCGGGCCAGGGCGGCAGCCGCTCCCACGCATGCGTGAATTCGTCCCGCATTCCCGGATCGAATCCTTCGATGTTGAGGTCGGCTATCACCTGATCGAGCGAGTGTCGATGCAGCCGGTCGAAGTTGGTCCACGGCTGCTCGCCGCTTCGCACTCGCTGCATGTACGGGACGTAGAGCGCCCGCCATTCGTCCGCCACCTGCTCCCAGTCGGCCTCGACTCCGTGCTCCGCTCCGATTCGCCGGCCCTCCGCGACCACCCCGGAACGCCAGTCGACGACTGTCCCGAAGATGTCGAACGTAAGCGCGCGAACCTCGCTCAACGCCGGCTCGTCGACGCTATCCACCCCGCGATCTGCACGCGGGAGTTGAACCCCAGCTTGTTCAGGATGCTGCGGACGTGGCTGTCGACGGTGCGCTCGGAGATGAAGAGGCGGGCGCCGATCTGCTTGTTGCTCAGGCCGTCGGCGACCAGCCGCGCAACGTCGACCTCGCGTTTCGCGAGCAAACCGGCCTCGTCGCCGTCCCCAGCCGTCGCCGGTGCATCGTCCGCCTCGCCCAGCGCCAGGTGCACGGCGCTGTCGCGACTCAAGCTCTTGCCCGCGCTGAACTCCGCATCGAACCTCTGCCTGCCAAGGACCGCGACCGCGGATTCCTCAGCCTGCGTGACCAGCGGGCTCATGACCGGCATCACCGTAGCGCCGGCGCCGATGCGAATCGTCTCCGACGCGCCGAGCAGCCGGGCTGCGGTCTTCGCCCGGCCGTCTGTCGTGGCGTGGTAAGCCAGGGCGGCGAGCAGGTAGAACTGCCCGATCCGGTCGTCGATCTGGTATGCGATGCGGAGCGCTTCCGAGTAACGCGCCTTCGATTCGTCGGGGTCGCCGGCGAACAGCGCCGCCCCGCCGAGGTTGAGATTCATCATGTGCAGGGCATAGAGGTCGCCGACCTCCCGGCTGAGGCGCGCGCCTTCGGTGGCCACCACCTTCAGCGTTTCGAAATCGGCTTCGAACAGGGCGTTGAGGGACCGCGCCTGCAGCACGCCCACTTTGGTCGGGATGTCGTCGAGCTCGGACGCCAATGCATCGCCGTCATTCAGCAGCCGGAGCGCGGAGCTGCGATCGCCGGCCATGTTGGCCGCGATGGACGCCATGCAGAGCGAGTTCGCCAGCTGAATCGGCTCTCCGGCGTGGCGCGAAGCCACGATCGCCTTCTCGAGCGCCGGCCGGGCCGCCACCCAGTCGCCCTGAAGCACGGCCAGGAAGCCGCGGATGAAGTAAGACCAGCCGAGCGTCTCCGGGTTTCCGGGACCTGACGCCAGCAGCTCGTCCAGCCAACGCACTCCCTCGGTGGTCGCGCGCGTGATCCAGAACCAGCTCAAGGAGGTCGCGAGCTGGATTCCGGGCCTGGAGTCGGAGTGGACGAGGCAGCGCCGGAGGACCGAGCGGATGTTGTCGATCTCGAGGTCCATCCACGCAAGCCACGACGGGAGGGTGAAGCGGGCCACGAGCGCGGCGCGCTGGCACCTCGTCACGTAGTAGTCGGTGCAGCGTTGTTCGACCACGTCCACTTCGCCGGCGTCGCGCAGCTTGCGGCCCGCGTACTCGCGCATCGTCTCGTGCAGGCGGTAGCACGCAACGCCACGGAAATCTTCCCTGACCACCAGCGACTTGTCGACGAGCGACGACAGAAGGTCCAGCGACTCCGATGCACCGCACACCGACTCGACGTCTTCGAGTGTGAATCGCCCGGTGAACACGCAGAGGCGCCGGAGCAGCGTCCGCTCGTCCTCCGTCAGCAGCTCGTGGCTCCAGTCAATCGCGGTCTCGAGCGTCTGATGGCGGGGCAGAGCCGCGCGGCCTCCGCCCGTGAGCAGCGCGAAGCGGTCGGTGAGCCGATCGAGGATCTGCTCGACGTCGAGAACACGGGTGCGGACGGCCGCGAGCTCGATCGCGAGGGGTAGGCCGTCAAGGCGCCGGCAGATATCCACGACCGCGTTCTGGTTGGCGGCCGACAGCTCGAACGCACCCGACGCGGCGTCGGCACGCTCCACGAACAGCTTGATCGCCTCGTTCTGCCGAAGCCTGTCGAGGGGCTCGCCCGTTTGCGCCGGGGGCAGCTCGAGAGGAGGCACCGGAAGGATGTGCTCACCGGGCGCCGAGAGCGGCTCGCGGCTGGTCGCGACGACTCGCACGCCCGGCGCGGCCCTTGCGATCTCGCTCACAAGGTGCGAGGCCGCCTCGAGCAGGTGCTCGCAGTTGTCCAGCACCAGCAGCAACTCCTTGCTCTCGAGATAGCCGAGCAGAAGGGACGGCGGATCGGTGGCTGCCTGGTCGCGCAGGTCGAGCGCCGCCATCACGGTGTTGGCGACCAGGCCCGGATCGCGCACGTCGGCGAGCTCGACCAGCCAGGCGCCCGCGGGAAACGCCCGGCCGAGATCGCTTGCGGCCCGGATGGCGAGCCGCGTCTTGCCCACCCCGCCGGGACCGACCAGGGTGACGATCCGGGCCGTCGCCAGCTTCTTCCGGAGATCCGCCAGCTCGCGCTTGCGGCCCACGAAGCTTGTGGATTCAGCCGGGAGATTGCCCAGACGGCGGACTGGCCTGGCCATGGTGCAGCCGAAATTACTACGGCTGGGGGCTGCGGCGACGGGTGGGATCGGTAAGGAATCGGTGATTCCACCGATTTCCCGTTCGCAGCCGCCGCCTAGGCTCGGAACAGATGGATGAGGAGCTGCCCATGCAGAAGGTCGAGGTGACATTCGTCGGCGCGCCGCCGGCGCGCCAGGTCGAGCGGGCCCTGGGCGTCAGCGAGGTGAAGGTCGAGGGTCGGATCTTGCGCTGCAACGTGTACGGCAGCTTCCAGCCGTTCCTCGAAGCCCTTCGAGGTCACGAGGTCATCAGCTTGAAGTCAGTTTAGGAGTGAAGACGCAAATGGTGAGCAACTACCCGGTGCAGTTCGACGTCGATTTTCCGAGCCGGCCGCTCGATAGGATCAGCACGGCCTTCCGGCTGCTGGTCGCGGTCCCGATCTTGATCGTGCTGAGCATGCTGTCAGGGGCGACCTTCGGGGATGACGAGCATGCTCGAAACACCGTCGTCATCGGCGGCGCGGCCGTGTTCGTACCGCTGGTCCTGATGCTCGTGTTCCGCCAGAAGTACCCGCGCTGGTGGTTCGACTGGAACCTCAATCTGCTTCGTTTCTCGAATCGCGTCACCGCGTACCTTGCGCTGCTCGACGACCGATATCCGTCGACGGACGAGGAGCAGGCGGTCCACCTCGACTTTGCCTACCCGGACACCCACCAGCTGAACCGGTGGCTTCCCCTGGTCAAGTGGTTCCTCGCGATTCCGCACTACTTCGTGCTTTTCTTTCTCGGCCTGGGCGCGGTCGTTGCGGTGATCGCCGCCTGGTTCGCGATTCTTTTCACCGGCACCTATCCGCGCAGCCTGTTCGACTACGTCGTCGGCGTGCTCAGGTGGGGCAACCGGGTGAACGGTTACGCGTTCAGCCTGGTCACCGATCAGTACCCGCCCTTCAGGTTGAGCTGATGGGCATGGTCCTGGCGGCGACGGCCTTGAAGATACGCGCCGTGGTGTCCCACGGCCCAGGCTCGGTGTCGGCGTTGAAGATGGAGGACATCGACAGGCCGGCCCCTGCCGACGACGGCGTGCTGGTGCGGGTGCGCGCCTCGTCGGCCAACCCGGTCGACCTGTTCACGATCACACCGGTGGCGCACATGCAGCGGGGGCTCAAGGGCGCCGTCGTGGGCACCGACTTCGCGGGCACTGTCGAAGCGGTCGGGAAGAACGTGACCCGTTTCGAACCCGGCGACGACGTCTTCGGCGGCGCTCGCGGTGCGTTCGCCGAATACCTGGCCATCTCGGAGCAGGGGGCTCTGGTTCGGAAGCCCGCCGGTGTGCCGTTCGACCAGGCCGGCGCTGTGACCGTCGCCGGATCCACGGCCCTGCAAGCGCTTCGCGACCACGGACGCGTCCAGGCGGGGCAGCGAGTTTTGATCAACGGCGCATCGGGGGGCGTCGGCACGTTCGCGGTCCAGATCGCCAGGTCGTTCGGGGCCGAGGTGACCGCGGTCTGCAGTACCAGGAACGTTGAGCTCGTGCGCTCGATAGGCGCCCAACGGGTCATCGATTACACGACCGAAGACTTCACGCTTGGTGGCGAGCGGTACGACCTGATGCTCGACGTGGCGGGCAACCGCTCGTGGTCGGAGTGCCTGCGGGTGCTGGAAGCGGGGCCACTTACGTCGGGGTTGGGGCAGCCGGCATCCAGCACGGGAAGGGCGGTGGATGGCGGGCGATCGGCCATTTCCTCCAGGTGTGGATGGGTTCGATGCGTGGCGGCCGGCGCGTGGTGACCCTGTTCATCGCGAAGCTGAGCAAGGACGATCTCGTCTTCCTGGGCGAGCTTCTCGAGTCGGGGAGCGTGAAGGCTGTGATCGACCGGCGATACGGCCTCGCCGGGATCGCGGACGCCCTCGGCTATCTGGACGAGGGCCACGCTATGGGCAAGATCGCCATCGAGGTCGCATGAAGGGAATGGCGAACCTGTCGGCGCCGGCCAGGGCCCGGATCACGGGGGTCGTCTACCTGCTCTTCTTCGTGACTGCGATAGCGGGCGCGATCGTCATGCCGGTTGCAGGTGGGCCCGGCGGCCCGTCCGGCGACGCTGCGGCCATCGCGAACAGCATCATCAGGCACCAGTCCGCTTACGAGGCAGGCGTCGCCCTCGGACTCTTCTCGACCGCGTTCTATGTCGCGCTGTCGGGCCTGTTCTACTGGTTGTTCCGGCCCGTGAGCCGGACGCTTTCCCTGCTCGCGGCCCTGTTCAGCGTCGTGGGTTGCGCGGTCGGAGCATCGGGAAACCTCTTCCTCCTGGCGCCCCTGGAAATCCTCGGCGGAAGCTCGTACGCGAGGGTCTTCACCGCTGACCAATTGCAGAGCCTCGTGCTGCTGTTCATCAACCTGAACGTACAGGCCAATCACGTCGCCCTGGTCTTCTTCGGGTCGTTTCAGCTCGTGCTGGGCTACCTGATCTTCAGGTCGACGTTCCTGCCCCGAGCCATTGGCGTGCTCATCGCCATCGCGGGCGTGGGCTGGTTGACGTTCATGGTTCCGCCGATTTCGTCGGCGCTCCTCGTGTACCTCGAGATCCTGGGCATCGTGGCCGAGGGTTTGCTGATGCTGTGGCTGCTGGTGCTGGGCGTCAACGGGCGGCGGTGGGCGCAGGTGGCAGGTCAGCCATGACAGCGACGAGCGAGTTGTCCGCTCAAGACACGCAGCGGGCGTACGCGCGGGCAGCCGGGCTGTTCTACCTCCTGGTCCTCGCGTTCGACATCGCGGGGCTTGTCATCACATCGAGCATCGAAGGTGGCGGCGGCTTCGCCGCCAGCGCCGGCCGCGTGGGAGCGTCGGAAGTCGTATATCGGCTTGGCCTCTGTCTGTCGCTGCTCGGCAGCATGTCGACGATCCCGCTGGCGATCGGGCTCTACGTCACGTTGAAATCCGTCGACGGCAATCTCGCGCTGACGGCTTTGCTGTTCAGGTCCGCCGAAGCTGTCATCGGCGCGGTGGGAATCGTCGGCGCGTTCGCGATCCTCCAGATCTATCTGGCCGCCAATCATGCCGCCGCGTTCGACGCCAACCAGCTGCACGCGCTGACGGTCCTTAATCCGCTCGCAGTTTCGACCGATATCGCGGCCATCTTCTTCTGCACGGGGTCGACGATCTTCTTCTACCTCTTCTTCAAAACCCAGTTCATCCCGCGGATGCTGTCCGGGTGGGGCGTCTTCGCATCGGTCCTTTACCTGGCGATGTGGTTCGCGAACCTGGTCGCGCCAGGACTTCCCAGCCTGGTCCAGGTGATCGGATCCATACCGATCCTGATCGCTGAGGTAGGGACGGGACTGTGGTTGTTGATAAGGGGAATCAGGCTGTAGCGATGCGCTGTCTGGGGACCGGCCGGGCCAAGGCGAAGATCGTCATCAGCGTCGATTGGTGTCGCCGTCCTCACGATCCGGCTTTCTGAGTCGAGAGCTGTGGGCCCCGACTAACGATCCGCCCATCGCGATCCCCGGTGTCGATCTGGCCCTGCGCGCTTCGTATAGAGCACAAGAAGGCGGCCCACCGGCGGCCCGCCCCGATCAAAAGGAGATCTCTCAATGCGCAGGATCGTCGTTTTCGAGCTCCTGACGCTCGACGGCGTCATGCAGGCCCCGGCTCGTCCCGACGAGGACCGTCGCAACGGCTTCGAGCACGGTGGCTGGGCGATGCAGTACGCCGACCCGGTCATGGGTCAGGTGGCCGCCGAGAGCATGGCCACCACCGGTGGACTGCTGTTCGGGCGCCGGACATACGAGGACTTCTACGAGGTCTGGCCGAAGCGGACCGACAACCCGTTCACGCCCGTGCTGAACAAGGCCGAGAAATACGTCGTTTCGACCACGCTACGCCAACCCTTGCCGTGGAGCAACTCCACGCTCCTCCAGGGCGACGCCGCAGATTCAGTCGCGCGCCTCAAGGAGCAGCGCGGCAAGGATCTTGTGATACTCGGCAGTGGACAGCTGGTGAGATCGCTGATGCGGCGCGGCCTGATCGATGAGTACGTCCTGCAGATTCATCCACTCGTTCTCGGATCGGGGCAGCGCCTATTTGACGACGGCGGGACGTTCGCCCATCTTCAGCTGGTCGACACCAAGACCACGACCACCGGAGTCGTGATCGCGACCTACCGTCCGGCGGCGGACCCGGGCGCATGAAGAGGTACCTGCTCAGCATCTACCAACCGGACGGCGAGCCTCCGCCGCCTGAGGTCCTGGGCAAAGTCATGCGGGATGTCGATGCCTTGATAGGCGAAGCCAAGGCTGCCGGGGTGTGGGTGTTCAACGGCGGCCTTCACCCGCCCACCACGGCGACTGTGCTCCGACTCAAGGACGGCGACGTCCTCATGACAGACGGGCCGTTCGCCGAGGGCAAGGAGCACATCGGCGGGTTTCTCGTCATCAACGTGCCGGATCTCGACGCCGCGCTGGAGTGGGGTGGCAAGGCAGCCCGCGCGGTCACATTGCCGATCGAGGTGCGGCCGTTTCAAGGATCGGACTGACGTCCGGCGTGCCGGCGATCGAGGGATCGGAGGTCGAGCGTGTCTTTCGTCAGGAGTACGGGCGCGCCGTCGCGGTGCTGGTCCGTGTGTGCGGTGACATCGACCTGGCGGAGGAGGCCGTGCAGGATGCGTTCGTGGCGGCGATGCAGCGATGGCCGGCGACTGGACTGCCGCCGAGCCCGGTGGGATGGATCATCACGACCGCCCGCAACAGGGCGATCGACCGTTTTCGCCGAGAGGCCTCGCGCGCGGACCGGCAAGCGCAGGCGGCCCTGCTGCATGCCTCACAAGAACCGGTGGAGGACGCCGTGGGCGACGACCGGCTCCGTCTGATCTTCACGTGCTGCCACCCCGCGCTCGCGCTGAACGCCCAGGTGGCGCTGACGCTCAGACTGCTGGGCGGACTCACGACCGCGGAGATCGCGCACGCGTTCCTGGTGCCGGAGACGACGATGGCCCAGCGGCTGGTCCGCGCCAAGGGCAAGATCCGGGACGCGCGGATCCCTTATCGCGTCCCCGGCGCGACCGACCTCCCCGCACGGTTGCAGGCCGTGCTCGCGGTCGTCTACCTCATCTTCAACGAGGGCTACACGGCGAGCGCGGGCGAGCGTCTCGTGCGGGAGGACCTGTGCGTCGAAGCCCTGCGCCTGGGGCGACTGCTGGCCGAGCTGCTGCCGGAGGAACCGGAGGTGATGGGCCTGGTTGCCCTCATGCTCCTGGTCGAGTCGCGCCGGTTTGCTCGCACCACGCCGGCGGGTGGGCTCGTCCGGCTCGCCGACCAGGACCGCAGCCGCTGGGACCGCGAGCTGATCGTCGAGGGCCAGGCGATCGTGCGCCAATGCCTCCTGCGCAACCAGCCCGGGCCGTACCAGATCCAGGCGGCGATCCACGCCGTCCACGCCGACGCTGTCAGCTCGGTCGAAACGGACTGGTGGCAGATATTGCAGCTGTACAACCAGCTGCTCGCTCTGGCGCCAAGCCCGGTCGTGGCTTTGAATCGGGCGGTCGCCGTGGCTGAGGTCGAGGGACCGGATGCGGCGCTGACCGTGGTCGACGGGCTCGACCTCACCTCGTATTACCTGTTCCACGCCATCCGCGCCGACCTGCTGCGGCGCTTGGGGCGTAACGACGAGGCCGTGCTCGCGTACGAGGCGGCGATCGGGCTCACCGACAACGAGCGCGAGCGCGTGTTCCTGGAACGGAGACGCCAGGAGGTCCTCGGCAGCTGAACCCGTGAGACTGGAGCCGGCAGAGCGTGCGGAAATGGTGGTCAGCTCGGGCGATGTCTCATTGGTTTAGCCGGATCACCAGGTCACCGACAAGACCGGTCCAGCCCGTCTGGTGGGCGGCGCCGATGCCAGCGCCCGTATCGCCGTTGAAGTACTCGTGAAAGGGGATCAGACCGTGCCATTCGGGGTCGGACTGGAAACGCTCATAAGTACCGAAGATTGGCCGCCGCCCATCGCGGTCGACAAAAATCGCGATCAATCGCCGCGCGATCTCGTCGGCGACCTGGTCGAGGTTCAGCCGGCTTCCTGACCCGGTCGGGCATTCAACAGTGAAGCTGTCCCCGAGGTAGCGGTGATAGACCTTGAGCGCCTCGATCAAGAGGTAGTTGACGGGCATCCATATCGGTCCGCGCCAGTTTGAGTTCCCGCCGAAGAGTCCGGTGCTCGACTCGGCGGGCTCGTACACGAGGCGCGCGGTGAAGCCACCGACGTCGACCTCCAGGGGATGGTCGCGATGCCATCTCGAGAGGGCACGCACTCCGAAGGGGGAAAGGAACCGGTCCGGGTCCAGGACCCGGGCCAGGATGCGGCGCAGCCGCTCGGGAGAGACGATTGACAGCATCCGCCATCCGGCGTGGCTCTGGCTTCGCATGTGCTCGATCACGCCCATCGCCTCCTGGCGGTGTGCGGTGAACCAGTCGGCTCGCCGCGCGAACTCGGGGAGCCGCGCCATCGTCTCGGGACCAAGCGTCGTCACCGCAAAGAGCGGCACCAGCCCAACCATCGAGAGCACTCGCAATGGCTGCATCGAACCGTCCGCCAGGTGCAGGACGTCGTAGTAAAAGCCGTCTTCATCGTTCCAGAGACCCTGGTTGTTGAGCGCGGAAGCGATCAGAGCGAAATGCTCGAAGAACTTGATGGCCATGTCTTCATACGTGTGGTCGTACTGGGCGAGCAAGAGCGACAGCTCGAGCATGTTCTGGCAGTACATCGCCATCCAGGCGGTTCCATCTGACTGCTCGAGGTGGCCCGACACAGGCAGTGACGAGCGATCGAAGAGGCCGATGTTGTCCAGGCCTAGAAATCCACCCTGAAAGACATTGTTGCCTTCACTGTCCTTGCGATTCACCCACCATGTGAAGTTCAAGAGCAGCTTGTGAAAGACGCGTGCCAGGAAGTCGTAGTCCTGTGACCCGTCAATCTCAAAGACTCGGAGCGCTGCCCAGGCATGGACGGGTGGATTGACGTCTCCGAACGCCCACTCGTACGCAGGAAGCTGTCCGTTCGGATGCATGTACCACTCTCGGCACAGGAGAAGCAGCTGGGACTTTGCGAAATCTGGATCGACTCTCGCCAGCGCGACGCAGTGAAACGCGAGGTCCCAGGCCGCGTACCACGGATACTCCCACTTGTCGGGCATCGAGATCACATCGCTGTTGTCGAGATGCAGCCAGGCCGAGTTGCGACCCGACAGGCGCTCCGGCGGTGGTTTGGGGCCGGCGGGATCGCCCTGCAGCCAACTCTCGACGTTGTAGTTGTAGAACTGCTTCGACCAGAGCATGCCGGCCATCGCCTGCCTGAGGACATCCGCCTGCGCCGCCGGAGTTCCGGCCGGCGTCATCTCTGCATAGAACGCGCCGGCTTCGCTGCGGCGCTCGTCCATGACGGCGTCAAAGTCGCGGCCGATGCGCACTCCGGATGCGCTCAACCTGAGCCTGATCGTCGTCTCTGCACCGGCGCCGACCCTCAGGTGGTGGCGAAGCGCCGCCTTGGTGCCCAGAAGCTCCGGATTGACGGTTGCCGCTCCGGACACGACGTGGTCGTTGATGCCGTCCTTCGGGAAGCGGCTGCGGCCGGGGATTCCCCACAGACGCTCGGTGTTTGTCTCGTTGTCGCAGAAGAGGGGCCCGGGCGTGCCGTCGGATGCCAGAGTCATTCGGCCCAGTTCCCAGTGCTCAGCGATGAGGTCGGTCTCTTCAGCCCGGATTGATGGCACGCGGCCGTCGTCGCCCCAAGCCCACGTGTTTCGGAACCAGAGCGAGGGCAGGATGTCGATCTCTGCACTGTCGGGACCGGCGTTCCGGGCTGTGACGCGGATCAAGACGTCGTCCACAGCCGCCTTTGCATAGTCGACGGTCACCACCCAGTACCGATCACCGTCGAACATGCCGGTGTCCAGCAGCTCGAACTCGGGCTCGAGCCGGCTCCGGTGTCGATTCTTCTCGACCAGCTCGGCGTAGGGAAATGCCTGCTGCAGGTAGAGGTAGCGCCAGCGCATCCATGAATGCGTCGGCGTGCAGTCGAGATAGAACCAGTACTCCTTGGCATCTTCGCCATGGTTGCCTTCGTTTCCTGTCAGCCCGAAGATCCGCTCTTTCAGGATCGGGTCTCGGCCGTTCCACAGGGCGACGGCGAAGCAAAGAAGCTGGTGCTCGTCGCATAGGCCCGCGAGCCCGTCCTCGTTCCAGCGATAGACGCGCGAACGGGCGTGCTCATGTGGGAAGAAATCCCACGCCTGGCCTGAGGGGCTGTAGTCCTCGCGCACCGTGCCCCAGGCGCGTTCGCTCAGATATGGCCCCCACCTCCGCCAGGGCGCCAAACCTTGCACGGCTTCTTGAAGGCGCTGGCGCTCCGCCGAAGGCATCTCAGGCAAGGGCGTGACCGCGATGCATTCCACGATGAGTGTGACGGCTCCCTGGCACCGCTCTACACCTGTCCGGTCTGACCGACGGTCGATCCGCGCCTCTCGAGAAATGGGCCACGATTCGACGGTTATGAATCGAAGCCAGGGTCTGGTAATTGGGTTTTTCGTCGCGGCTGTGATTTCGCTGACGGCCATCCTCGTGTTCGCACCCGAGACGTATGCCGGGGCGCTTGGCGCTTCTGGCGCCAGCCGTGCCGGAACCGAGATTGTGTTCCTTGCATTGCTGGTCGTCTTCATCGCTTTGCTCGCTGCCGGGGTCTTGCGGCGCTGGCGCTGGACCTTCTGGTTGATTGTGGTGGCGTTCCTCGCGGGCCTGTTGCGCGTGCCCGCCTCTGGCCTCGAGCTGGCCGGCATTCTCCCGAAGAGCGGTCCGGCCTGGTATTTGCTATTTCAAGCTGTCGTCGGCCTGGTCCAATTCGTCATCGGACTGATGCTCGTCGCGGGCTATCGCAAGGAGGGCGTCTGGGGCCGTTTTTAGCGGCGGACGATTCCGCCGCTCCGGCCGGCCGATGCGGGACCTGAGTGGATTTGAACTACAGGCTGCTGACGATGCTCCCGCTCTCGATCGCGACCAGCTGCGCGTCGCCGCTTCGGTCGGGCGGCCCGGTGGTGTGGAACAGCGACCCGTCAGGCTTGTAGAGAGCCAGGCCGAACAGGTCCGCCTGCTTGCCTCCGTCAATTGCTGTGAGGCGGAACGTCCCACCGGCAAATCCGAGGCTCGAGTACAGCTCTCCCGTCGACGAGTCGGCGAACGCGACACTGAAGTGGCCAATTGCGGTCGGAGTGGACCTGCCGCCATTCAGGGTCGTGACGTCAGTGCTGTTGACGACGACGTCGACATCGCGAACAACGCCGCCGACGTTCATCCTCGTCCGATACGTGTAAGTCATCGAGCCGCCGATGGACCGCCCGGGCGTGAGCTCCAGGCTGAAGTAGCCGCGTGTGTCGGCTGTGTTCGCCGAGGGATCGGCGGCGATGGCGCCGGCGCCGGCCGCGAAACCTCCTTTTGTCGGCGCCGACGCGACTCCGACCCTCGTGTCCTCGCTGACGAAGAACAGGTTGGACTCGATCTGCGCCCGCACCGAATATGCGCCGTCGGGTAAGGCCGGCAGCAAGAGGCTGGCATGGCCACTCCCGGTTGTGGACCAGTCCATGTCGTCAATCACACGAGCTTCGGCCGCGAATGTGCCGCTGGGGCCGGTCATGTCAAAGCGCACCCACACGGGCCGCGGCGAGAAATCGATCGCCTGTGGGTCGGAAGCGGGCGTCCGCTGATTCACGGCCACTGAGATGCTCGGCCCTATTGAGTCGGCCACGTAGAAGTCGCCGGTGTAGGTCAGCGCCCCGACCTGTGCGATGGCCAGGTAGCTTCCGTAAGGCCCGCTCATAGACGCGAGGTGAATGGCGTCGCCGGCGAAGCTCGCCTGGATGGCGCCGACGTATTCACCGGCGTGCATGCCGGCCACGCTTGCGCCACTCCAGGTCGCCACGCCGGAAGCGTCGGTCGTGACGGTGGCGGAGGCGCCGTTGAGACTGATCTGGAGCGGTGCTCCGGCAACGGGTTTGGCGCCGGCCAAAAGAGTCGCGGAGATCGTGGTCGTGCCGCCGTACACAGCCGTCGCGGTTGCCACCGACAGCGACGTCGGGATCGCAAGGCCCTCACCCGACACCTGGACCGACGCGAAGCCCTGCGACCCGTTGTCGGTCAGCGTCAGCATGCCCATCCGCGTTCCGACCGCCGCCGGTGTGAAGTTGAAGCTGACGGTGCATATCGTGCCGGCGGCCAGCTTGTCTGGCGCGAGCGGGCAATCGGTGCCGATGATGGCGAACTCGCCCGTGATTGACATCGAGCCGATGGTCACGGGGCCGGTGCCGGAGCTCGTGAACAGCGCGACGCTGAAGTCGCTGCTGGTGGTTCCGACCTGGGTCGGTCGCACGCTGCTGGCCCCCGAAAAGGTGAGGTCGGGATTGCCTGGTGGGGTGGTGATGTCAGTGGCCAGCTCCCAGGTGTCGGTGTAATAGACCTGGGGAGAAACCACGTTCGTCCCGCCGAACATGACGCTCCGCGCGCGCGCCGAGTCGTACGCCATCACGTGGCCCATGCGTCCAACCGGAGCGGCGTCCGTCCACAGCCTGGTCCACTGGTTGCCGTCCCACGACCAGGTGTCATTGACGCCCCCCAGGGCGAAGGGACGGAGGTGATCGCCTCCAAAGAGAATCGTCTTCCCGACGTGTGAGTCGAACACCATCGCGGCGATCCAGCGCGGAAATGGAAGTGTGGCCGACGTTCGTTGTGCCCAGTTGGCCCCATCCCACTCCCACGTGTCGTTAAGGCGTCCGCTGACGCTGCTGAACCCGCCGAAGAGGACCACGCGGTTGCGCACCGAGTCGAAAGCCGTCGAAGCGCCGGATCGGGCAGGCGGCGACGTGATGGGAGAGCGCTGGGTCCACGTCGTCCCGTCATAGGTCCACGTTGTGGCGAGCAAGCCATATGGCTGGGGCGGCCCAAGCAAGACCACCTCGCCCCGGGCAGAGTCGTATGCCATGGGCGCAAGTACGGCGGCCGGCGGCGAGACCGCGAGTGATCGCTTCGTCCAGCCGGCGCCGTCCCACTCCCAGGTGTCTGAGGAGTTCGGCCCGAACCGCAGGTTACCGCCGAACAGGACCGAAACGCCCCTGCGGGCGTCGTACGCCATCGAGGCGCCGCTGAGCCCGGGCGGCGAGACCGTCGGCGTCACGTTGGTCCACGAAGACCCATCCCACTCCCAGGTGTCGGCCAGGTACGGCGGTACCGTGCTCGAGTTATGGATAAATTGATCTCCGCCGAACAGCACCGTGCGCCCGCGCCCGGAGTCGTAGCTCATGGCCGCGAACTCGCGCCCGGGCGGCGCCGCTGCAGTGCTGATCGAACCCCAGTCCAGCGTCGAAGTACCAGTGTCGGCGTGAGCGGCAAGGGGGCTGAGCGCTGCGATCACAGCGCCGATCGTCAACCAGGCCTGAAGACGAGCCATTTACTGCCTCCTGGGTCGAAGCGGGGGGCGCGAAGTCTAGCCCAGTGAATCGTTAATTCATAGGTCTTCTGTTGGGTCACCAATCCAGCTCGGCGATGACCCCCAGGTGGTCGGAGGGAAAGACAGCTCTGCCGTCGGCCAGTTGAACCCTGTCTTCGAAGCACAGTGTCGCGTGGCCCCGCATCAAGCGGCCGGCGGGCGGGCGGAAGAGGATGTTGTCGATCCCGGCAAACCCACGGGCATCGGCGGCAGCTGCGCTCCAGTCCATCGCGCTCTGAAGGCGGCACCCGTCCATGAACTCTTTGAACTGAGGAGCGGCCGCAGGGACGTTGAAGTCGCCTGCCACGATGACCGGCTCGTGATCGGGGAGTCGGCGAATGCCATCGGCCAGCTGCCCTAGCTGGTCAAGCTGGAGGCGCGCATAGCGGTTGCTCAGCGCCCAGTTCTCGTCGTAATTCGCGGCGAGGTGGGTGTTGATGATCGTCACGGGCTCTCCGCCGAGCACGATCCGCGTCGTCAGGAAGCCTTTTCGCGCCGTCCGCTCGAACCAAACCGTCGTCCGGAATGCCTCAAATCGCCAGCTCTCGACGGGAGCAGATGGGAGCGTGACGAGACCGCCAAGTACGCCGATTCCCCACGGCCGAAAAACGGCGCGGTCATCGGCGAGAAGTCCAACGTTCCATCTGAAAAAGATCTCCTGCAGACACGCGACGTCAGGAGCCATCTCTTTGACAAGGCGGGCAATCACGCGCAGGCGCGCGCGCGGTCTGTTGAGAAAGAGACAGTTGAGGGTCAGCAAGCGCAGCCTGCCCGTCTGCATCAAGCGGACAGGGTAGCCAGAGCCGCGCGTCTACCATGCCAAGGATGCGATTGAGCCCAACCGATACCGCTGTGCTGGATGCGCTGCTTCCCGGTCGGGCTCACCCGGTGCTGGTGTCGGGAATCTCGGAGACGGGGTTCGAGCGGTTCCTGGACGACTTCGAGAGGGCGGCCCCACGCCACCTGTGGCGCGCCTTCCGAATCGGACTCTTCACCGCGGCCTGGGTGGCGCCAGTGCTAGTGCGGCGGGTACCTCCGATCACGCGCCTGCGGGAGGCTGACCGTGAACGAGCGCTCGCCGCGATGGCCAGGTCGAGCATGCCCGAGCTGCGACAGCTGCTGTCGGTCCTCAAGACCGTGACAAGCCTTCACTACGGAGGCCTGCCGGAGGTCCGCGAGGCGATCGGCTACCCGTGACGGAAGCATTCGACTACATCGTCGTGGGCTCGGGGGCTGGGGGCGCCAGCGCTGCTCGCACGCTGGCCGACACAAGCGCCAGCATCGCGGTCGTCGAAGAGGGACCGGTCGTCTCGACCGGACAGTTTTCCAGCCGTGCGTTTCCCTCGCTCGCGCGCCTATACCGCGACATGGGCGCGCAGATCACTCAGGGTCGCGCGCCGATGTTGGTGCTCCAGGGTCGGTGCGTTGGCGGCAGCACAGTCGTGAACTCGGCGATCATGCGGCGAATGCCCGAGGAGGTGTGGGGCGAGTGGGAGTCGAAACATGGGCTCGGGAACGCCTTCGATTATTCGCAGATAGAGAGCGCTGCGAGCGCGATCGAAGAGGAACTTCAGGTCGCCTCCACGCCGGAGGCAATCTGGGGCGGCAACAATCGACTCCTGAGCCGCGCGAGCAAGCTGGGTGGTATCGCCGGTTCGGCGATCAGGCGAAACGCTCCCGGGTGCCGCGGAAGCGCTCGTTGCAATCTCGGCTGCCCGCACGGCGCGAAGCAGAGCATGCAGCTGAGCTACCTGCCGTACGCGGTCACGCGCGGGGCTCGGGTCTTTCCGGAGGAAAGGGCCGAACGCGTGCTGTTTGAGGGATCGCGCGCGATCGGCGTCCAAACGCATCGCCAAACTCTGGAGGCGCGCCGCGCTGTGCTCCTGGCGGCCTCCGCGGTGGAGACCCCGCGTCTGCTGTGGCGGAGCGGCGTCCGTTCAGGGCATCTCGGCCGCCACTTCCAGGCGCATCCTGGAATGGCCGTTGTCGGGCTCTTCGAGCAGGAGGTTCGCCTGGGCTTCGGTGCCACCCAGGGGTTCGAGCTCGACGGGCTGCGATCGGACGGCCGGGTCAAGATCGAGACGCTGGCCGTGCCACCTGAGACATTCTTCGCAGGACTTCCCGGTGTAGGACGTGACTGGCTGGCCCTGATGGGCGAGTTCGCGCGTTCCGCGGTGTGGGTTCTGCCGCTCAGGTCGTATGCCGAAGGGGACGTCGGCGTCGGCCGTCGCCAGCGATCCATCCGGTTTGCCCTCGATCCTCGTGACCTTCCCAACCTGCGACGTGGTCTCCGACGCGCAGTGGACCTGATGTTCGAGGCAGGGGCGCGCGAAGTGGTGTGTCCGGTCTATGGCCTGCCGCCGCGGCTGAGAGCGGCGGAAGCCTCGCTGATCGACCAGGCGACCGACGACCCAACGGCGTATCCACTCGCCCTGTCACACCTGTTTGGCTCTGCGCGAATGAGTTCGCGGCGTGCTGAAGGTGTGGTCGGGACGGACTTCCGCGTCCGCGACACGGAAAATCTCTACGTGGTGGACTCGTCGATCTTTCCGACGAATCTCGGAGTCAATCCTCAACTGACGATCATGGCGCTGGCGCGAATCGCCGCAGAGAGAATCGCCGGATGACGCTTGCCGCCTTGCTGGATCGGAGCGGCACCTCGATCGGCGAGGTGACCGGCCACCTCGCGGCGCGATCTCACGCTGAAGGTGTCGACGAATGCCTGGCGCTCACGCCTCCTCGACAGAGACGGCTTTGGGAGCTCGCGTCGGCCGCGGACCTTCCACCGGGCGAGCTCGTGGCCGACACCACCTCGGCTTTCGCGGGGCGCAACTCCTTGCGGATCTTTTCGCGTTTCGAGAAGTGGTTCGCCCGTCAGGGCGGCTCGACTTTCGGCTTCAACCGTCACGTGCTCCGTCCCCTGATCGGGCCCGGCTACTTCACCGTCCGCAACGAGCGCCCCGGGGAGCTCGTGTTCGACTACCGCGAATTGCCGGCTCAGGCCCCGCGGACGTGGCCCGCCGTCAGGTCCAACTCAGACTTCTTCGCTCGGCCGGTCTACGGCGACCTCCTGGACCGCGTGGCCTGGGTCTCGTCCGACGTGCTTATTGGAGCGGCCTTCCGACGCGACACACCGCTGAACTCTTACTTTGTCCTGGTCCGCACATAAGCCACCTCAGGATGCCCACCGCGCCGAAATAGGCTCCGAGCATGACCGCGATCAGAGCGAGGCTTGCGCTAACGGGCTCTCCAACCATCACATTGGGCTCTGTGCGCTTCATGAGCAGTCGTCTGCCGTGCGCACCGCCTTCCCGAGCGCCGCGCGCGAGGCATCGAATTGCTCCAGGGGAACCAGAAGCTCGTCCGCGATCCGCTGGGCGATGTCGCGCGTGATACGCGCGCCGACGCGCTTTGCCCACCGTCCCCCGAGCCAGCCGGCGTGCAGACGCAGCAGCTTCGCGAGAACGTAGCCGACGAGGAGCGTTGCCGCGAGCAGCACGACCGGCGTTGGCACCAGTCCGAGATATGGAACCCGGATCGAGCTCACTGGCGCGTCGTGGATGACGAAGAGCGATGCGAACCAGAGGATGCAGAAGATCAGGAGAGCGGTCACGGCATATTGGGCGGCGCCGATGACGGACCAGAGCGCGCTGGTGGGCACCCGGAAGCCTGTCGCTTCCGCCGCGAGGGAACGATCGATCGTCTCAGCGAGTCGATGTTCTAGTGACGCGGGCGCACTCAGCGCGGCGAGCGTGCGGCGGAGGGGTGCCGCCACCGTGGGTAGCGTCGACGTCACCAGCTCGCGCAGCGGCTCGACTGCGGGCGCAAGCGAGCCGCGCAGCTGCCAGCGTCTCAGGAAGCCGGCGGGATCCGCCGAGGCTCGGGCGCGCCCGGTCAGCCGGTAGATCGCGCTGGTGAGGTGCCCGAACGGTCCGGCGCCGCGCCGCCGCGCGGCGAACCGCGTCGCCGCCACGGCTTGCCGCTCGAGGCCTGCGATGTCGATGAGGTCCAGGGCGCCTCGCGCCACCGAGGAAAGAGCGCGCTCCTGACGCGCCGGCTCGATGAGCGGGGCCGGCGTCCCGTCCACGACGCCGGCGTCGGCGGCGAGATCGCGCACGGCCGCCCGCGCCTCCGCGGCGACGCGAGACGCGACCACGCGCTTCGCCTCGACCCCAGAGTCAAGCCACGCGCGTAGCTCGCCGATGCCGCCAGCGCCCTCTCGTGCGCGCGTCGCGATGACGTCGATGTCGCCCGCGCCATCGCGACGCAGCTGGGCGCGCATGTCCTCGGCCACGTGGCTCGCGTCCGCGGGACTGAGAAGATCGCTGCGGTTGAGGACGACGATCTGGCGTCGGATGCGCGGCGCGAACTCCCTCAAATAGCCGCCGTGCATGACGTGATCCATGTATTTCTCCGGATCCACGATCCACGCCACCGCGTCGACGCGGGGAAGCAGAGCATCCACGCGCTCTCGGTGCTCGAGAGCGATCGAGTCGAAGTCGGGGAGGTCGAGCACGGCGACATCGGCGAGCGCGCCACCAGCGTGCTCTCGCAGCTCGCGGATGCCGAGCCACTGCAGCAGGCCCGCGAGTTCGCGCCCGCGACTGGCAGAGACCCACGCGACCGCGACCGATGTCGTTGGCCGGCGCGCGCTGGCCAGGCTCACGTTCTCACCGGCGATCGCGTTCAACAAGGTCGACTTCCCGACGCCGGTGCCGCCGGCGAGCGCGAGCACGTATGCGCTGCTCGGGAAGCCGAGCCGCGCTCGCGCGGTGTCTCGCGTCGCGGCGGCGGCTGTTGCGTTGAGGCCGAGTGCCTTGGCTGCCTCGATCGCCTCGTCGAGGTTCCCAAGGCAGCGATCGACGCTCACTGTGCCAGGCCGCCGACCGCCGCGCGCAGATCCGCCGCGAGCTGGCGGAGGCCTTGCGGCGCAGGCACGAGCGCCTCGAAACGCGCGCGCTCGTCCTCGAAGAGCGAGGTGAGGAGGGCCACGAGCCTGGCGCGCGCTTTGGCGATGAGCTCCGCCATCGCGCGTTCGCCGAAGATTGCTTCGAGGAGCTTCTGATTGACGACTGCCGTCCCCGCGGCGATCCCAAGCTCGGTCCCGGTGAGGCCGGCCGTGTGCACGAATACGCCGAGCATCACAGCCACGCCGACGGCGTTCACCCCGAGCGCCGCAATCTGCGCAACCGCGCGCTTCCGGCCGGCGTGCGATCGGACATCGTCGACGATCGCGCCCATCCACACACCGAGGCCCTTCCGGATGGCAGGGCCGAATCCTTCCGACGCGGACCACAAAGCGGGATTGCGCACGACGACCTCGGCAGCGTGGGATCGCTCGGACCAGGCCATCGCGGTCCGCCGCGCGGCATCAGTCGCGTGACGCAGCGCGAGCGCCTCGAGTGTGCTCGTCATCTCCGCCTCGACGACTGTGACCGGCGCGGCCGTCGTTCCCCGGAGCGCGGTGAGAACCATCGCACGCAGCCTGCCGATCCCTGAGGAGATGAATCTCGCCACCTGGTCCGCGCCGACGAAGTCGTTCCACCGACGCAGCACTTCCGCGCGCAAGATGAGACCGCCCTGCAGAGCCCTGGACAGCGAAGCGAGCTCCTCAGCGTACGTGGATGTGGCCATCCGCCGCAACGCATCGGTGTCGATGGCCTCGTGCTCGAGATCGTCGGCGATGCTGTGAACGAGCGGTGCGAGGCCCTTGAGCGCACCCGCCAGAGCCGTCGTCGCGACGGCCCGGCGCTCGTCGGCCTCCGCGGCAAGCCGCGCGGTGCGCTCGAGAAGGGGCCGCGCCTTTTCGCGTGCAAGACCGTTCACGCGCGGATCGATGTCGCCCTCATCGATCACGATCAGGTCCACCGGCTCCTGCGCGTTTGGTTTGGCAGTCTGGCCGAGGAGCCGCTCGGCGTCCGCAACGACCGCCACCCGATCCTGTTCATCAGCCGGCACGCGGTTCAACACCAGCACAAGCGGAAGACCACGCTCGCGCACGCGGCGTAGAACCTCCCACGGCACGAGGTCTGCATAGCGGGTCGCCGTCGTGACGAACACGCAGAGATCGGTGGTCTCGACCAGCACGTCAGCGAGCTCGCGGTTGTCGCGCTCGACGGAGTCGATGTCCGGTGCGTCGATAACCGCAATGCCGTCCACGGTAGCGGGTGCGGCCGCCAGCCTGAGCCGCTCCTTCGCGACGGCGGCGAGACGACCGCTCCCGAGAATGCGACGCGAATCGCTCTCGCTCGCAAACAGAATCGCCTCCCTTGTCGTCGGCCGAAGCACGCCGACTTTGCTCACCTCCGCTCCGGCGATCGTGTTCAGCAGCGACGACTTGCCGGCGCCGGTGGGCCCGAGGAGCAGCACCAGCAGCGGCGCGTCGATGTCGGCGACGCGCGGACGGACAAAGCCGTCGAGGTGGTCGTGCAACTGTCGCGCGCGTGCCGCGGCTGCGGCGTTCGCCGTCGGGAACGCGAGGCGCCGGTCGGCGAGGTCCGCGAGGCGATCGCACTGCTCGATGAGCTCGGTCGACTCCACGGTCCGCACTCTACTTATGGCGGAGGAGGTTGAGACGGTTCAGACGGCGGATATCTGAAATCGGACGGCGTTCCTATTAGCTGAAGGCTCGGCGCGCTGCCTCGATCGCTCGGTCCATCGCTGCAGCGGGTTCACTCAGCGTTGGGCCGTGACCTACCCCGAGAAGCGACGGATTCAGTGCCCTCAAGGCCACGGCAGAGGCCAGCGCGGTCTGCCGGTTCCACGTGGCCATCGCGGGAAAGGGAAACAGCAGTCGCAGGTCACCCGACACGGCGATGCCGCCGCGGGTCTGAAAGGCGTCACCCGCGATCAAGCTGCGATCTCGCACGTCGAGGAAGGCGATATGTCCGGGCGTATGTCCAGGTGAGGCCACCACCTCAAGCGACCCAATGCGATCGCCTGGCTCGAGCAGCCGATCGGGCTTCCAGTCGACTTTGACGAAGTAGCCCTTGACTGCGGTCTGCGGCTCACTCGGGAGCAGGGTTTTGTCCCCCTCAAGAATGGGCGCGTCGCGCTTCGCAATAGAGACCTCGACCTCTGGAAAGCGCTGCCGCACGCCTGAAACACCACCGACATGGTCTCCATGAGCGTGCGTCAGCGCGACCCGGCGGAGCTGTTTTCCGAGTTGGTCAGCGATTGCCGCAATATCGTCGGCTGGTGAGGACATGGTGCTGTCGACCAGCGTGAGCCCGTCATCCTCTGTGACCAGGTAACAGTCCATTGGGAACAACACCGGATACCTGGTCAGCTGCACCAGATTGGATTTGAGGTGCGTGATCTTCACTCGTTTTCCTCGTCCCCGGGAGACTATCAGTTGGCGGCTGAGGTTCGTGACTGCGCTGGGGCGCGAGCAAAGCCGCGCCCTCTGTAACGTATCGATCACATGTCATGAAGCTCTACGACGAACTCGCCGAATGGTGGCCGATCATGGCGAGTCCTGCCGAATATCGGGAAGAAGCTTTGTTCTTTGATCGCCTGTTGAGCAAGTCATCCAATCCTCCGCCGCGCACCGTGCTCGACCTTGGATCTGGCAGCGGAATCAACGCCTTCCATCTCAAAGCTCACTTTGCGATGACTCTGGTGGACATGTCCCCTCAGATGCTGGCGGTCAGTCGAGCGGTGAACCCCGAATGCGAACACCTTCAAGGCGACATCCGAACTCTGCGGTTGGACAGGACCTTTGATGCGGTCTTTGTTCACGACGCGGTCTGCCACATGACCACCGAATCGGATTTGCGGGCGGTCATGGAGACGGCATTTGTTCACTGTCGGCCTGGAGGCGTCGCTCTCTTCGTACCCGATGAGCTACGCGAAACCTTCATTCCAAGTACGGACCATGGCGGTAACGACAGCGACGACCGCGGCCTGCGTTACGTGCAGTGGACCACTGATCCGGACCCAAGCGACACAACGATCCTGGTTGATTTCGGAATCTTGCTCCGTGACGAACAAGGGATCGTACGGGCCGTGCACGAACGCCAAACCCATGGCCTGTTCGCGCGGGCAGTTTGGCTGCGGCTGCTGCGGAAAGTTGGATTCACGGCGTCGGTTGTGAGCGACAAGCGCATCAGAGACCTGTTTCTGTGTCGTCGTCGAGGGAGGTAGCCCTCGTTCGTCGTGCACCCTGCTGACGCGAGAGGGAGACACGGGCGGGTGGGCGTCTTCCTGAGACACTTGCAGCTGTGCGAGGGCTGGCGTTTGGTCTCGTCGTCGCGGTCGTGATGAGCCTGACGGTGCTTTCGATCCGGCCAGGAGGGCTCCGAAGTCAACTTCGTCTTGCGGCCCGTCGCTTTCGAATTGTTCTGGTACTCGGCGGCATCTGGATGGCAGGTTCCCTGGTCATCCGCCTTGCCTTCTCGACAGGGCCGGTCCTCGACTACGGTCCGTCTGTACTCGCGATCTTCCTCGGAGTCTTGTTCATGTTTGTCGGCCGGGACCCGCGCGCATCGGCAGCGTATCCGTCAACCGATCGGAGAAAGAGCTAGTAGAGGATTTGATGCGGTTCTCTCTGATGCATCAGCCGAAACCACGACAAACATCAGGCGGGACGCTTTTGTCGGCTGGCGCCGGCCGATGTCACCGCTTGCGACTGGCAATTGCTGTACGGCCCAAGGCTATTCAGTCCGAGGCCGTTTCTTCTGCGATCACAAGCCGAGGTAGGCCTTCCGGATGTTGGGATCGTCCCTGACCTCGGCCGCCGCGCCAGAGAGCACGATCCGTCCGTTCTCGAGAACGTAAGCGCGCTGAGCGACGTCAAGCGCAACGAGCACATCCTGCTCGACGAGCAGAAGGGCCGTGCCAGCGGCGTTGATCTCCTTGATTACGTCGATCAGGCGGTCGACGATCTTGGGCGCGAGCCCGAGCGACAGCTCGTCGACCATCAGGAGCTTCGGTCGCGCCATGAGCCCGCGCCCGATCGCGACCATCTGCTGCTCTCCCCCTGACAGCGTGCCCGCCTCCCGGTTCAGCTTGTCCTTGAGGGCGGGGAAGTATTCGAGAACGTTTTGCAGCTCGGAATCGATGTTCCCGTCTCGCCGCGCGTACGCGCCGAGCCGGAGATTCTTCTCGACCGACATCGTGTCGAAGAGACGCCGGCCCTGTGGCACGTGCGCAACGCCCGCCCTGACGACGACTTCGGGGCGCAGGTTCGTGATCTCGCGGCCCGCGAACGCGACCGTCCCTGCGCTCGCGCGCACGAGCCCGCTCAGCGTGCCGAGGAGCGTCGACTTGCCGGCGCCGTTGGCACCGACCAGGGCGATGAGCTCGCCCGGCGCAACGTCCAGATCGATCCCGAACAGTACCGGCCCGGCGGCGAAGCCGGCGGTCAGGCCGCGCACGCGGAGCAGTGGCTCAGCTGCCATGCTGCCGCTTTGCGTACCGCTCGCCGAGGTACGCCTTGATCACGCGCTCGTCGCGCAGGACGACCTCCGGCGGCCCATCGACCAGCGCGCGACCGAGATCGAGGACGATCACCCTCTCGCACACGCCGACGATCACGCGCATCACATGCTCGATCAGGACGACGGTCACACCGGTCGCGTGGACGGTGCGCACCATCTCGAGCGCGTCGTCGATCTCCACGGAGTTGAGGCCTGCCATCACCTCGTCCAGGAGCAGGAGCTTCGGCCGGGTCGCCACGGCCCTGGCGACCTCGAGGCGCTTGCGGTCAGGGATGGTCAGCGCGCTGACGGGCTGCGCCGATTTCGCTCCCAGGCCGACAAGCTCGAGGACCCTGTCGGCGCGCTCGAACGCCTCTCTCAGCATCGGCCGTCCTTCATCGCTGCCAAAGAGCGCGCCTGCGGCGACGTTCTCGCGCACCGTCATCGAGCCGAAGGGCTTGACGATCTGAAAGGTCCTGCCGATGCCCAGCCGCGCCACCTTGTAAGGAGCGAGCCCGGCGATCGACGCGCCCTGCCAGCGGATGTCCCCGGCGTCGAGCCTGTACACCCCGCTGACGCAGTTGAGCAGCGTAGTCTTGCCCGCCCCGTTGGGGCCGATGACCCCGAGGATCTCCCCCTTCGCGACCGAGAACGAGACGCCGTCGACGGCCGCCACGCCGCCGAAGCGCTTGGTGACGCTCCGCAGCTCGAGCTGAGCCTCCACCGGGGTCAGATTGAGGTCTCGCGAAGCGATCGACGCAGATAGGCGATGCTCAAGCGGCTGCGGCCCCCGAAGAAGTCGATCACGCCGCGCGGCGCGAAGACGACGACGAGGGTCAGCAGCACGCCCAGCACCACCTGGGCGAGCACGGGCATCGCGTCCTCGGGCACGAAGGGCAGGTCGAGCGTGATCGGGAGGCTGCCGCTCAGGAACTGGATGAGCAGCTGGAGGACCACAGCTCCAGCCGCCGGCCCAAGAACGGTCCCGGTCCCACCGAGCAGCGCCATCAGAATCATCTCGACGTTGTACGCGATCGGGAAGGAGTTCTCCTGGTCGATGAAGACGTTCCACTGCGCGAAGATCCCGCCCGCCAGGCCGGTCAGCGCCGCCGCAAGCGCGAACGCGGCGACCTTGTACGCGGTCGTGTTGATGCCGATGACGGCGGCCGCCTCCTCGTTCTCACGGATCGCGATCAGCCCGTAGCCGAACCGGCTGCGCAGCACCAGCCAGGTGACCCCGATCGACAGGCCCGCCGCGCCGAGCATCAGATAGAAGAAGTAGAGATCGCGGTTGGGGACAGGCAAGATCGGCATGAACAGGCCGCTGGCGCCGCCGAAGATCGGCTCGCCGCGGAAATCGAGGTTCTGGACGAGCTCACCCACGGCGACGCCGACGCCGAGGCTCGCCACCGCGAAGTAATGGCCCCGTAGCCGAAGCAGCGGAACGCCGATGAGGAACGCGAAGAGCGTGGCGGCGACGGGCGCAAGCGGGAGCGCGAGCAAGAAAGGCCACTTCGCCCTGGCGACAAGCATCCCGACGGTATAGGCGCCGATGCCGAAGAACGCGACGTTGCCGAACGCCGCGTAGCCGGTGAGACCCCCGATGATGTTCCACCCCGTTGCCATGACTACAAACATCGCCGTTATGGTGGCCAGCCGGAACCACAACTTGTCCGTCAACAGGGGAATGCTGAGCGCCTGGGCGGCGTCGAGGGACGTCAGCGGAGCCAGCACCGCGTAGGCGAGAACCAGCAGCGCGAGGCCGATGAATATCCGGTTCCATATCCGCGAGGCGGGCATGCCGATCACCGGAGCCGACCCATCAACCCCTGCGGCCGAGTGACCAGGACCAGCACCATCACGCCGAAGGCGATCGCGTTGGCGAAGACGGACCCGGAACCCGGTATCGACTGGCCGAACGCCTCGACCAGGCCGAAGGCGAGGCCGCCCACGACGGTGGCGCTGACGCGGCCGAGGCCGCCGAGGATGACGACCACGAAGGCCTGCAGCGTGTACGGCTCGCCCGCGGTCGGGGTGATCGCCTGAATCATTGCGATCAGCCCACCCGCCACCCCGGCGCACGCCGCGCCGAGGCCGTACGTCACCGCGTAAGCGTGCCGCAGGTCGATGCCGACCAGCTGCGCCGCGTCACGGTCGGAGCCGACCGCCTGGATCGCGAGCCCAACCCTCGTCCGACCGAGGAGGAGCGCCAGCGCCGCCGCCATCACGAGCGCCACACCGAGCGCGGCCAGCCGGATGTACGGGACGACGATGCCGCCCAGCTCGAGCCCCGCCCCCGAGTAGGCCGTGGTCACGGAGCGAAAATCGGACTTGAAGATCAGCAGGAGGACGTTGACCGCGATCAGGTTCAGGCCGAACGTCAGCAGGAACGTGAAGAGCAGCGGCGCGCGGATGATCCGGTTGATCACCCCTCGCTGCACGGCGTAGCCGAGGACGAACAGGGCGACCGCGTCGATCGGCAGCGTCAGGAACGGGTCCAGGCCGAAGGCGCTGAAGATCTGCCAGGTCAGGTAGGCGCCGATGATCACGAGCGCGCCGTGTGCGAGGTTGACGATGTTGAGAACGCCCCAGACCAGGCCGAAGCCGACCCCGACCGCCGCGTAGATCCCACCGGCCAGAAGGCCGATGATCACCAGCTGGACGAGGTCGGCCAACCTCTAGCGGAACATCAGCGCTGGTCCCAGCTGGGCGTCGGATACATTGGCTGCTTGTCGGCGACGTCGGCCGGGAAGACGGTGTGGTGCTCGCCACCCTGGATCTGCTCGACCACCATCGGCTTGTAGGTGTTGAGGCCGCGGCTGTCGAACTTGATCCGGCCGTAGAACGTCGTCACATCCAGTGCCGCGAGCGCATCGCGCACCTTCTTCGGGTCGAGCGACTTGGCGTTCTCGATCGCCCGCTGCAGCGCAAGGCAGGCCGCTGTGGATTCGGCCACGTGGTAGTCGGGATCGCCCTGGTCCGGGTACTTCTGCTTGTAGGCGGTGACGTAGTCGGCCACCGAGAGGTAGAACTGCGCCTTGTATTTGACCTGCGGCGTCCACTGCGACCCGTCGTAGACGTAGTCGGCGTCTTTGCCCAGCGACTTGATGAAGTCGGGCGTGGACGGTCCGACCGAGTAGGCGAATACCTTGGCGTTCAGCTTTTGCTCTTTCGCGGCCTTGTTGATCGCGATCGCTTCCGCCAGGTGCCCCGAGTTGAGCACGATGTCGGGGTTCGCGGCCTTCGCGGCCTGGACCTCGGCCGTCAGAGCCGTGGCGCCGTTCTTGTACTTCTTGTAGATCACGACCTCCATGCCCTTCGTCGGCGCGTAGTCGACCACGCCCTGGGCGACCTCGAGGCTGAAGTTGTCGTCCGCGCTGAGCATGGCGATCCTGGTCGGCTTCGGGTTGAGGGTCGCCGCCATGTCGAGGACTCCCTGCAGGTACTTGTTCGCCGGGCTCAGCACCCCGAACGTGTACTTGTAGTTCTGGTTGAAGATCGACTGGGCGGCGCCGTTCGCCTCGACCATCGGGATCTGGTTCTGCTCGGCGATCGCGGCGTCGGTCGCTGTGGCCGCGCTTCCATATGGGCCAAGCAGGAAGTTGGCCTTGTCCTCGGTGATGAGCTTCTGCATCAGGACCGCCGACTGGTTGGCGTTGCTCGTGTCGTCGTAGTACTTGATCGTCACGGGATGCTTGGTCCCGTTGATATTGATCCCGCCTTGCTTGTTGATCCAGTCGAGCCAGAGGTCGTAGCCCTGCTTGGTCAGGGCCGACTCCTTGGTCAGGGACCCGGTCAGGCCGAGGGGGGCCCCGAGAACAATGGTCGAGCCCGTGGTCGCCTGATTGGACGTGCTGCCGCACGCCAGCGCGGCCAGGCCCGCCACGGCAAACAATGCCAGGATGCGCATCTTCATTTTGGCCACCTCCCGTTCAGCCCTGACTGTCCGCCATCTTATCGCGCGGATCGGGTGGCGATCCTTCGTCGAACGCCCGGAAGAGCCGGCGCGCGATCACGGTGCGGAGGATGTCATTGGTCCCCTCGCCGATCGCCATCAGCGGTGCGTCGCGGTAGAACCTCTCGACCTCGTATTCGGTCGCGTAGCCGTATCCGCCGTGGATGCGCATCGCATCCAGTGAAGCCTTGATGCATATCTCGGAGGCGTAGAGCTTCGCCATGCCCGTCTCGAGGTCGGCCCTCCGGCCGGCATCGAGCGCCGCGGCGGCCCACCAGGTGAGGAGGCGCGCGGCCTGGACTTCGGTCGCCATGTCTGCGACCTTGAGCTGGATGGCCTGGAACTCCGCGATCGGCCGGCCGAAGGCGTGCCGCTGGCGCGCGTAGGCGAGCGCGCGGTCCAGGCACGCCTGGGCGACGCCGACGGCGCGGCCGGCGATGTTGACGCGCCCGAACTCGAGCGCCGAAAGCGCCTGCTGAAGGCCCCGCCCCTCATCGCCGCCAAGCAGGTTTTCGGCTGGCACGCGGCAGTCGCTGAGAAACACCTCCGCCGACTCCGTGCCCTTATAACCGAGCTTTTCCAGGTCCTTGCCGACGGTGAATCCCTCCGTCCCGGACTCGATCATCAGAATCGACATCCCTCGGTGCCGCGGCTCCGCGGCCGGGTCGGTCTTCACGAGCACCGGCAGCAGATCCGCGTGGCGCGCGTTGGTGATCCACGTCTTGGTCCCGTTCACCACGTAGACGGCCCCGTCACGCCGCGCCACGGTGGCGATCCCCTGCAAGTCGCTGCCCGCGCCCGGCTCGGTCAGCGCGATGCCAGAGCGGCGCTCCCCGGTGGCCATGCCGGGCAACCACCTGCGGCGCTGCTCCGGGGTGCCGAACCTGGTGAGCATCCAGGTGGCGAGCGAGTGCGACCCGAGGATGCCCGCGATCCCCATCCAGGCCTTCGAGATCTCTTCGAAGACGATCGCGTAGGAGACGGCGTCGACCGCGCTGCCGCCGTATTCCTCGGGCACGAGGATGCCGAAGAGGCCCATCTTCTTCATCTCGTCGATGATCTCGGCCGGGTAGCGTCCGCCGAGCTCCCATTCGCGCGCCACCGGGGCGATGCTCCGGCGGGCGAAGTCGCGGATCAGGTTGCGGAACTCCGCCTGCTGGGGCGAGAGCTCGAAGTCCACCTCTGGTCAGCCCCGCCGCGGCCGCGCGGCCGGCGGCCCCTGCCCGCGCCGGTAAGCCAGCGCGGTGCGGCGGAACGAGATCACCTCGACCCCATCCTGATTGAAGCCGGTCGTCAGCACCGAGACGCTTGACATTGGCCGCCTCAACCTCTGCGCCGCAGCTCCCGACATCGACCATCCATTTATAGACTTCCCGAGATGTCGAAATGGTCGCGGTCCCGCGAGGACTCGACCTACGCGTGGGTGGTCGTGAGCGCGCTGGCGGTCACGGTGACAGTGTCCTATGGAGTGCTGACCTACACCTTCGGGATCGTGCTCGTCCCGATGCAGCGCGAGCTGGGCTGGTCGCGGATCGAGCTGACGGGCGCGTTCTCGCTCGCCCTCGCGGTCTGGGCTGTCGCCGGTGTTGGAGTCGGGATCGCCATCGACCGCTACAGCCCGCGCGTCCTGCTCGCCGGCGGGTCGGCGCTTGCCGCCGGCCTGGTGTTCGGATGGTCGCAGGTGCACGAGCGTGTTCAGCTCTATTTCGTGTTCGCGGGGCTGGGCGTTGCCATGGCGACAGTGCTCTACAACTCGGTGTTCGCCGTGGTCACGAAATGGTTTCGCATCCGCCGTCGCGAGGCGCTGACCGCGATCACGCTGGTCGGAGCGTTCTCGAGCTTCATCTTCTCGCCGCTCGCCGGCACTTTGACGGTGGCCTTTGGCTGGCGAGAGGCACTGGCGATGCTCGCTGTCTTGCTGGCCATCGTGACGATCCCCCTCCATGCGGCGACCCTCCGGCCGCCGCCGATCCCGGCGCACCACGAGAGCGATCCGGACCGCGGCGGCATCGCGCGCGCGGCGATCGCAAGCCCACGCTTCTGGTTGCTGACGGCGTCGCTCGCGCTCGGCAGCTACACCTGGTCGGTCGTGATCGTGCAGCTGGTTCCGTTTCTGTCCGACTCGGGGCACAGTCTTCAGTTCGGCGCCCTGGCGGCCGGAGTGGTCGGGCTCGGTCAGCTTCCAGGCAGGCTGGTGTTCATATTCTTTGGCCGCGCGCTGGGGGGCCGAAGGCTGCCGGCGGCTACGTTCGGGCTGGCAGCGATCGCGCTCACGATTCTTGGTCTCAACCGCTCAGAGGCGAGCGTGTTCGTGTTCGCGGTGATCTTCGGGACGAGCGCGGGGATGATGACGTTGATGAGCGCCAGCGTCCCGGCCGAGCTCTTCGGCAGGCAGGTCTACGGCGCTGTGTCGGGAGTGATCTATGGCTTTTCGAACGGCGCGCGGGCGGTGGCGCCGTTTGCAAGTGCCACGATTGCTCTGCTGCCAGGCGGTTACTCGACGCTGCTTGGCTCGCTGGTCGCTGTCAGCGGCGTGGCCGCACTGCTGGGATTCCTGGCGTTCACCGTTCGCGAAGCCCACCCGGCCCGCCACTACGTATAGCGAAGCGCGCGCGTTTGACCGTGAGCCGAACGCCGGGGGTCCTGAGGTGCGGTAGTCGTAAGGCGTCCCGGACGGCGTCCTCAAATGGCGACACCGGTTCCGGAAACTGGGTCCTCCTTAGTGGACGCTCTTCGAACTTTTCTGCTAGTCCCGAACTCCGGTCTACGTGAAGTTTTCGAGTATTCATGGGCTAATCGACAGCTTGGCTCGCCGTTTGGCACTTGAGACGTCGCGTACAACAGGCCGCCATATCGAGCTGGAGGATCGCGTGACCGGCTCAGCTGAACGCACTGGGAACCACAAGCGCAGGCCGTTCGGCAAGCTGGCACGACAACCCTTCGCCGCTATGAATCAGTCGACCACATAAACGAACTTTGTTTACGCTCAGCCGGACATGATCCCCGAGGCTCCCTTCTTCATAGCTGTCGCGACCGTCAGCATGACGCTCGCCGGTTTCTCCGGCTTGCTGGTCGCCTTCCGCCGCGGCGATCAACTGCGGAGCGTCGACATATTTCATTTGCGCGGGATCGCCGAGACGGGGCTCGCGACTGCCCTGATTGCCCTCACAACCATCGCTGTCGCCACGCTTGTGGGTGACCTGCGTGCGGCCACCCGTGCAATGGCAGCCGTTGTTCTTGCGTTCATCTGTTTCCAGATAGGCGTGTTCGCGTTGCGGCAACGGCGCACGTCGGTCCGAGTAGACCGACTGCAGGGCGTCGGAGCGATAGTCATAGATCTGGGCTCCATCGTGCTCGCCGTCATAACCATCGTCATCCGAGCGGTGGGGACCTACGAAGCCCTGCTGCTCCTGCTGCTTGCCAGGCCGATGTGGGATTTTGTCCGCGTCTTGCGGGAGATGGGCGGCCCCGACGACAAGACAAGCCGTGGCAAGTGATTTCGGTTTGCCATCGCCATTGCTGTAAGAACGGCCTCGGTATCGGGCAACGGCAAACGGTTTTGACGATCGCGACCTCCTGACCAGGAGGGGGCCAGGCTTTAGCGGCCCTTCCACCGCGCCGGGCGCTTGGCGAAGAACGCTTCGATCCCCTCCCGGAAGTCTTCGCTCATGTAGGCCTTTATCAGCAGGTCCGAACCTCCGTCTGGCGGCGTCATCTGCACGCGGATACGCCGGAGCGCCTCCTTGGACGTCTCCAGCGTGAGCGGCGCATTCGTGGACACCGTGCGGCAGATCTCCATAACCCGCTGCTCCAGGGCCTCTTCGGATGGGACCACCTCGTTCACCAGCCCGATCGCCGCGGCCTCGTCGGCGCCCACCAGCCGAGCCGTGAAGATCAGATCCTTCACGCGGGCAGCGCCGATCAACATCGTCAGGCGCGCGAAGTTTGCCATCGACAGCGTGTTCCCAAGGGTCCGCGCGATCGGAAAACCGAACTTCAGCGACGGTGTACAGACGCGGAGGTCACATGCGGCCGCGATTCCCGCACCACCGCCGGTGCAGGCGCCGGCGATGGCTGCGATCGTCGGCACACGCACCCTTTCCAGCGCACCCAGCACACGGTCCATCCGCTCCTCGTAGGCGAGCGCGTCTTCCTCCTTGTCGAAGGCGCGGAACTGCGAGATGTCGGTGCCCGCGGCAAACGCGCGCCCACCAGCACCTGTGAACACAACGGTCCGGACCAATGGATCCGCATTGACCTCGAGGCAAACCTCTCCGATCCGCTCGTACATAGGGAACGTGAGTGCGTTGAGCGCCCGCGGGCGGTTGAGCGTCAGCCAGACAATCTCGCCCGAGTCCCCACGGCGCTCCTCGAGCAGCTCCGGCTCAGCCTGCTGCGCCGCGTCCTCGCTCATGTCCCACCCAGCACCCCCTCTGCTTTGAGTACCGAAATCTCGGCGTCCGTCCTTCCGAGCGCCCGCAGCACCTCCGAAGTGTGCTCCCCCAGCATCGGGCCGGCCCGGCCCTGCCGCACCGGCGTGTCCGAGAAATGGATCGGTGAGCCGATCTGCTCGACGTCGCCGAGCTTCGAATGCAGTCCCTTCCAGAAGAAGTTGCGAGCCTGCAGCTGCGGGTCGTTGAACACCTGATCGTAGGTCTGGATCTCGGCGCAAGGCACGCCGGCCTCCTGGAGCAGCGATACCCAGTACGCCCGAGGCTGGCGCGACGTCACCTCTTCGATCATCGGGATCAGGATGTCCCGGCGCGCGTGCCGCGAGGGGTTGTCCTTGAAACGCTCCTCGCTCGCCCACTCCGGGTGGTCGAGCACATCGCAGAACGACCGCCAGTTGCGTGGCGTGGTGGCGCCGACGGTGAAGTAGCCGTCGGCGGCGCGGACCGCCTGGTAGGGCGCCGAGGTCTGGTGGGCGGAACCCAACCGCCCGGGAATCTCCCCGGTCGCGAAGAAGCGCCCCGCCTCCCACACCTCCAGAGATACTCCAGCCTCGAAGAGCGACACATCGATGAACTGCCCGCGACCGGTCTGCTGGCGTACACGCAGTGCGGCGAGGGCGCCGATTGTGCCGTACAGGGCGCAGACAAGATCGCAGATCGGCACGCCGACCTTGACCGGGTCGCCGTTCGGCTCACCGGTGATCGACATCAGCCCACTCATCGCCTGGGCCATGATGTCGAGCCCCGCCAGTTGAGAGTAAGGACCGGTCTGGCCCCAGCCCGAGGCGGCGATATAGACCAGGCCTGGATTGAGCGCCGAAAGACGCCTGTAGTCGAGCTCGAGGTCGCCCATTGTGCCCGGTCGCAGGTTCTCGACCACCACATCCGCGCCCCGGACCAGCTCGCGGAAGAGGTCTTTGCCTTCGGGCGCCTTGAGGTTCATCGCGAGTGAGCGCTTGTTCCGATTGAGCCTTATGAAAGGTGATGACTCACCGTCCAGGAAGGGCGCCGAGTCACGCGCGATGTCGCCGCCATCGGGATTCTCGACCTTGATCACGTCGGCGCCCAGGTCGGCCAGCTGCATGGCGCAGAAAGGACCGGCCATGTAGATGCCGACCTCGATCACGCGGATTCCAGTCAGCGGATGGTTTGGTAGCTCGTCGCTCAACGTGTCGTCTTCGGCCGTCGATGTTAGCCCCGACCGATGAACGGCATCTTCGTCGCCATCACGGTCATGAACTGAACGTTGGCGTCGAGCGGGAGGCTGACCATGTACACGAGCGCTCGTGCCACGTGCTCTAGCTCGATTCGCGGCTCGACCGCGATGTCCCCGTTCGCTTGCGGAACGCCCCTCACCATTCCCCGCGTCATTTCGGTGGCGGCGTTACCGATGTCTATCTGACCGCACGCAATGTCGTACTTGCGGCAATCAAGCGAAGTTGACTTGGTCAAGCCCGTGATCGCGTGCTTCGTTGCGGTGTATGGAGCAGAGTTCGGGCGCGGAGCGTGAGCAGATATGGAACCGTTGTTGACTATCCGTCCACCCCGAGGCTGCTGGTTCTTCATGACCTTGATCGCCTCTTGTGTGCAGAGAAAGGCACCGGTGAGGTTGACGTCGACGACCGATTTCCACTGTTCGAGCGTCACGTCCTCAAGCGGTACGGGCGGCGCTCCTGATCCTGCGTTGTTGAAAAGGAGATCCAACCGCTCGAACGCCGCGACGGTCTGGGCGAAGAGAGCCCTCACGGATCCTGGGTCGCCGACATCCGTCGGCACGCTGAGCATTCGCACGCCGAGTCTGGACCCCTCCAAAGCCGTGGATTCCAAGGGCTCCTTCCGGCGGCCGGCCACGACGACCGAATACCCCTCGCCTGCCAGAGCAAGGGCCACAGCCCTTCCAATTCCGGTGCCGCCCCCGGTGACGATGGCTACCTTCGGCATCGAACCCATGCTCATCCCCTCCTGGAGTTTCTCGCCGCGAGGGTACGCTGCGGTGCGATCTCTTGCGTGATAGCCTGACGGCCGGTGCCCGCGCGTATCGTCTGCTTGTCCCCCTATTCGAAAAAGCAGGTCGAAGACCTCTTCGCCGGCCGTCATTCGGTGGACGTGGTGACCGTCCCCGACCCGCCGGCCCCCGATGAGGTGCTCCGGGAGTGCACCCTCGCGGAGCTGGTCATCGCCGACAAGCGGCATAAGCACCGTATGCCACGCGAGGTCCTGGAGCAGATGCGGCGCTGCCTGCTGATACAGATGCCGGCGGTCGGTTACGACATCATCGACCACCACGCGGCCGCAGAGTTCGGAATTGCGGTCGCCAATGCGGCCGGCTACAACCGGGACGCCGTCGCCGACTGGACGGTCATGGCCATCCTGAACCTGGTCCGTCGGGGCTCGTGGGGCGACCGGGCGATGCGAGATGGCGGCTGGCCCAAGCCCGAGATGTTGGGTCACGAGCTCGGTGCGCTCACGATAGGTATCGTGGGGCTGGGCAACGTCGGCTCGGCGCTTGCCACCCGCCTCCTCGCGTTCGGCTCGCGCGTCCTCTATACGGACATCGTGGAGAGGAGCTTCGGCGGCGTCGAGCGCGTGCGGTTCGAAGATCTGCTGCGGCGGGCTGACGTGGTCTGCGTCCACGTGCCGCTGGACAAAGACACGCACCATCTGATCGACGCCGGGGCGCTGACGCGCATGCAGAGTGGTGCGTTGCTGGTCAACGCCTCTCGCGGGCCGGTGGTGGACGAAAAAGCCCTCATCGCCGCTCTCGAATCAGGTCACCTGGGCGGTGCGGGGCTGGACGTCTTCGACCAGGAGCCGACGCCGGCCGAGAACCCACTGCGCCGGATGGACAACGTTTTCTTCTCCCCCCACGTCGGCGGCTTCACGCTGGAATCGGAGGCACGGGCGTTGGAAGTGGTGGGCGACAACCTGACTCGCGTGCTGGACGGCGAGGAGCCCTCCAACGTCGTCAACGGCGTGCGGTTGGGAGCTCGGCTCAGGCGGTGACGCTGCGAGAGCTCTGGGAGCGGGGCGAGCCGACGGTCGGCGGGTGGTGCGTCATCCCGAGCCCGTTCGCGGCCGAGCTGATGGGACGCGCCGGCTATGACTGGGTCTGCATTGACACGCAGCATGGAGTGATCGGCTATGACCAGATGCTGCCCATGCTGCAAGCCCTCTCCGCCACCAACACTCCGGCCTTCGTGCGCGTGCCCTGGAACCAGCCGTCCGACATCATGAAGGCGCTCGACGCCGGCGCGCAGGGTGTGATCGTGCCGATGGTCAACTCCGAAGAAGAGGCCCGCCGGGCTGTGGGCGCGTGCCGGTATCCGCCCCTTGGCATCCGCTCGTGGGGTCCAACCCGGGCCGCGCTTCAGGTCAGCGGCTTCGGGCCGGAAAGCGCCAACCGCGCGGTCGTCTGCATGGTCATGATCGAGACCGTCGAGGGCATCGCCGCCCTCGATGAGATCCTTGCGGTGCCGGGCGTGGATGGGGTCTACGTAGGCCCCAACGACCTTGCCGTCACCCACGGGATGAAGCCCGACGCCACCGCGAGCAACCCGGAGCACCGGCGCTTGATCGAGAAGATCCTCGACGCCTGTGTGCGCCGAGGGTTGATCGCGGGGATCCACTGCGCAGGATCGGAAACGGCGATCCGCTGGCGTGAGGCGGGGTTTCGGATGCTCAACATCGACAACGACTCCCTCTTCCTGCGCGCCGGCGCAGCGAGCGTGCTCGAGGCGATGCGCGGCGTGAAGCGCGAGGCTGCCAAGACTGGCTACTGACGGCGCCCTGGGCCCCGCCATCGATCCCGCTGTCTTGGCGGCGCTGAGGAAGTTCGATTCGCCCACCCTGAGCAACGCCATCGAAACCTTTGCCATCCGGCCCAGGGACGAGGGCTATATGTCGATGGACGTGCGCTGTCTCTTCCCCGAGCTTGGCCCAATGGTGGGATACGCGACGACCGCAACCATCCGCGCGCGCGGGCGGCCGGACCACAGCGACCAGACCGCGCTCTATCAGCACGTGCGCGATGTGGCGGGCCCGCGGGTCGTGGTTGTGCAGGATCTCGACGAGCCGCCCGGCCGCGGGTCGCTGTGGGGCGAGGTAAACGCCACCATCTTCGGAGCACTCGGGTGCGCCGGCTGCGTGACCGACGGCTGCGTCCGCGACCTGAAAGAGGTGCGCGCGATCGGCTTCCACTTCTTCGCCCGCGGTCCGGGCGTCTCGCACGCTTACGTACGGGTGGAGTCCACTGGCCAGCCGGTGACGGTGGGCGGTCTTTTGGTCAGCCCTGGCGACCTGATTCACGCTGACCAGCACGGCGTCCTGCTGATTCCGCGCGAGATTGCGGGCGAACTGCCGGCGGCAGCCGAGCGAGTCATCGCCTCCGAGCAAAGCCTGTTGAACTGGGTGCGCTCGTCCGAGTTCGACGCCGACGAGCTGATCGAGAGGCGGCGCGTCAAGCACTGACGCGGGTCTAGAAGACAGCCTCCTCCGTTTCGGAGTCGAAGATGTGCAGCCGCTGCATGTTGACCCCCAGGCGCACACGGTCACCGACTGTGACCTTGAGCTCGGGATCCACCCGCGCGATGAGGTCGTCCGACCCGACTCTCCCGTAAAGGTACTGGTCCGCGCCCAGGACTTCGAGCACCTCGACCTTGAAGTCGATTACGGCGTCGTCGCTGGAGACGGTCGGCAAAAAGTGCTCCGGGCGGATGCCCAGGATCCCACGCTCCAGGCCGGGAGCCTCGGGCAAGTGGAGCTCGAACCCTGACGCTTTGGCCTGGTGGTTGGAGATCGTGACGGGAAGGAAGTTCATGCGTGGGCTGCCGATGAAGCCTGCCACGTACATGTTCACGGGTTTGTCGTAGATCTCCCGCGGCGGCGCCACCTGCTGCAGCACGCCGTCCTTCATGACCGCGATGCGGTCGCCCATCGTCATCGCCTCGACCTGATCGTGGGTGACATAGATAAAGGTCGTGCCGAGCCGCTGATGCATCTTCTGCAGCTCGATCCGGGTCTGCACGCGAAGCATCGCGTCCAGGTTGGACAGGGGCTCGTCGAGCAAGAAGACCCGAGGGTGACGGACGATGGCGCGGCCGAGGGCCACACGCTGCCGCTGGCCGCCCGAGAGCTGGCGGGGCTTGCGCGTGAGCAGCTGGTCCAGCCTGAGGATGCGGCCCGCCTCCTTGACCAGCGATTCGATCTGCGTTCTCGGGCTGCCCCGCATCTTGAGGCCGAAGGCCATGTTGTCGTAGACGCTCATGTGCGGATAGAGCGCATAGGACTGGAAGACCATGGCCACGTCTCGGTCGCGGGGAGCCATCTTGTTGACCACCTGGTCATCGATCTTGATCTCGCCGGCGGTGATGTCCTCCAGGCCGGCCAGCATGCGCAACGCGGTTGACTTGCCGCAGCCGGAAGGCCCGACCAGGACCATGAACTCGGTGTCCCGAATCGAAAGGCTAAGGTCATCCACGGCCGTGGTTTCGGCCGAAAACTTCTTGGTGACGTGTTCGTAGGTGACGGACGCCACAGAAAAATCCTAGTCGACCACGAAGCTAGCCCTTGACGGCGCCTGCGGTCATGCCCGCGACGAAGTGGTCGACGAAGAAGGAATACAACACGGCGACCGGGACGGAGCCCAGGAGCGCAGCCGCCATCAGCTCGCCCCAAAAGAACTCGTCACCGTGGATGAGCTCCTGCGTGACGCCGACCGGGATGGTCTTGACCAGGCTGTCGTTCATGAAGATCAGCGAGTAGAGGAATTCGTTCCAGGAAAGTGTGAAGGCGAAAAGCGCGGCGGCCAGAATGCCCGGGAGCGCCAAAGGGATCGCTATCCGAATCATGGCCTGGATGCGGGTGGCGCCATCCACCAGCGCCGCCTCCTCCAGCTCGCGCGGTATGCCCTTGAAGAAGCCCATGAGCATCCAGGTGCAGAAGGGGATCAGGAAGGTGGGATACGTGAGGATCAGTGCCCACAGGTTGTTGAACAGGTGCAGCTCTCGGATGACGAAGGTCAGCGGTAGGAAAAGCAGCGTGGGCGGCACCAGGTAGGTGACGAAGATTCCCCAGCCGATGGAATCGGCGCCCCGGTAACGCAGCCGTGCCAGCGAGTAGCCGGCCAGGATGCTGCAGAAGAGCGAGATCAGGGTGGAGACAGTCGCCACCACCGCCGTGTTGAACGCCCAGTGCGGGAAGTTCGTTTGGGTCAAGAGGTGCTGGTACCAGTCCAGGGTGGGCTGCCGGACCCAGAGCGGGCTGACCGAGAAATCGAACAGCTCGGACGCCGACTTGAACGAAGTGACCGCCATCCAGTAAAACGGAAACAGCGTCACGACCAATAAGGCGAGCAGTGGAAGGTAGATGCGAATCGCACGGCCGACAAACTTGTCGCCGATGACGCGGCCGGTCCCCGGCTTGCCGAATTTGATCCGCGCCAGAGATGCCATCTATTCGGGCCTTCGGAGCATGAAGAGCACGCCGGCGACCACGATGGTGAGCAGCGGGAAAAGTACCAGCGAGATGGCGGCACCCAGGCCGATGGCGCCCCCCGGGATGCCCCACTGGTAGGCCCAGATGGAGAGCAGCTGGGTGCTGTTGTAAGGGGCCCCGTTCGTGAGCACAAACGGGCCCTGGAAGTCGGCAAAGGTCAGGATCGTGGAGAGGAGCAGGACAACCAGCAGCACCGGCCGCAGCATCGGCAGCGTGATGTTGGTGAACTGCTGCCAGCGCGTCGCGCCGTCCACCCGCGCCGCTTCGTAGAGGTCGAGCGGGATGACTTGCATGCCGGCCAGAAAGGCGATGGCATAAAAGGGCGTGCCGCGCCAGACGTTCACGATCATCAGCGCCGCCATCGCGTTGGCGGGCACTCCGAGCCAGTTGGGTCCTGGATATTGCACCAGGTGGGTGTTCACCAACAGCCAGTTGATGACGCTAAAGGTGGGGTCGAACATCCACCTCCAGGCCTCGTAGCTGAGTACCGTCGGGATGATGTAGGGAAGAAGCAGGGCTGCCCGTACGAAGCGTCGGAAGGGGAAGACCTGGTTCAGCAAGAGCGCCATCACCAGCCCGAGGGCGAACTTGAATACAGTCGTGATCCCGGTGTATAGGAAAGTGTTGACGACGGCTCCATAGAAGACGCCGTCGGTATTGCGCAACTCGAAGCGGTAGTTCCCAAGGCCGATGAACTGGCCCAGGCTCCCGAGTTCCGAGTCCGTGATCGAAAGCCAGATCCCGAAAAAGAAGGGATAGAGCAGGAAGATGCCCAGGACGACAAGGGTCGGTACGAGCAGGAGGTAACCGAGGGGCGCTTCGCGGTCATAGATCCGTACGCGCCGCCGGTGCCAGACGGGGACCGCATCGGCGCGGGTCGCGGCCCCCATCT
>WNGD01000007.1_pt1 | contig 146497 bp, 128 predicted proteins | sample 5400671 | NCBI WGS metagenome assembly WNGD01 (sample SAMN13153369, study PRJNA577476) | soil metagenome | isolation source: 40 cm soil or saprolite under grassland replicate 2 | place: USA:California | collected 2016-06-15 | reverse complement strand
AACCCTCCTGATCTCTTTTTACACGGCTGGACGAAGCCATTGAACCAAAGGTGAGCGTCTCGTCTTAGCGTGAGGTTCGCCATCAAGCCAACGAACAATGCGAACGACATTCATGGCAGCAGCGGTTGCAAGATGCTGGCGATGTGTCTTTTCTTGGCCGATATAGCGAGAGCGTCGCAGACCCATGACGCGAACTCCCTGAGAAATGGTTCCTTCTACCCCTGCTCGGCGTGCGTACAGCGTTTTGAAGTCGTCCGTTTTGGCACGTTCACGTGCCTGTTGGAGTGCCTGATAGTGCTGTTCAGGCCGAACGGTGATGGTGCGACGCTGACGCGTCGATGGCGTACACAATGCGCGGCTCGGGCAGCATTGACAGTCCTTCGTCGAGAATTTGATCTTGATGACCTCGTTTTTGCGATTGTCGATGGCAGGCGTCCAACTGCTCCTGATGGAGCCTTCTGGGCAGGTCGCTTGTTTGGTTTGCCAATCGATCTGAAACTTTCCCGCGTCAAATCCGGTCTGTTGCTGAGCCTGCCATTTGTAATCAGCACGTGTGGGACCCACCAGATCAATTCCGTAATCCTGTTGGCTCCTGTGCAGCAACTGGGCATCGACATAGCCGGTATCGACAATGTGCTGATCGGGCAAAAGCTCCTTTTGTTTGAGCCTTTCATGGATAGTGGCTGTCCTCGCGTCGTCGGAGACGGGAGCCGTGGTCGTTTCCACATGCGTAATCAAGTGCGGGCTGTCTTTCTCACAGGTTTCAGTAAGATGAACCTTGAAGCCCACCCAACTGGTGGTGCGCTTCTTGCTGGAGTGGGCGTCCAGATCGTAAGGCGAACTGATATACAAGGCAGCCGGAGGGATATTCTCCGTGGAACGCCAGCCCAGCTTGCCTTCGCTCCAGTGATAATTTTGGACCCACACGCGGCGTAAGATGTCTACTGCAGGGACTTCCCGTAACCAGGATGGAGCACTTGGCTCAAAAAGAGCACTGAGCAATGTGCTTCCATCTTGCCCCACGTTTTCAGCCCAGACCTGTCGTTCTTCCTCTCCAGAAGGAAGCCGCGAATCTTCCAATCGCACGCCATAGCGATCGACCCACTCAGGCTGGCTGTGCTCAAGCAGCCACGCAGGAGCCACGAGTGCCAGGCAATTCAAGGTGTGACGGAGTGTCTCTCCTACACACACCAGCCGATTGATCGCGCGGATCTTGGCGAGCACATGCGTCGAATCCGTCCGCTGTTTGCCACGCGCTTTGAGCCAGCCGCGTTCCTTGAAGAGGTTGAGCATGGCCGTCAAAAGCTGTTCCTCAGCATGACCTGCGATCAAACGTGCGCGGAACTCACTCACCACCGAGGCATCAAAGCCCGGGTCCGTGAGCTCCAAGCTGAGCGCATACTTCACATCAATACGCCCCCGCACCGCATCAGCGGCTTGCCGGTCTGAGAGTCCCTCGGCGAACTGGATGATGGTGACGAGTGCTAAGCGCCATGGCGCTTCTGCTGGTTGCCCATTCTTGGGGAACAGATCGGCGAAGGACTCATCTTCATAGATGCTGCCCAATTCATCGCGCATATGCATAGACACGTTCCCTTTCGGATAAGCTGAACGGGCAATACGAGCCGTTTCTTCGGGGGCGGGGCTGATCGCTTGTGGCTTGAGTGACATCGCTTTTCTCCTGTCTCGCTTGAAGTGATGATTTTTAGTTATCATACCAAACGATGTCACCTTTTGCCTCTTCGCGCGGTCAACAGCGGTTCGCCAGCAGTATCAACTTTGCGTCAGAACCCAAAAAACAACGCTAAGTGTCTTGAAAATTGAAGACACTTAGCGTTTCTTCGCTCGTCTCTTGAGGTAACTCTAAAATCCCTGCAAAAATGAGCAACTGCTCACACCCCAAGTTCGACTCTTGATCGAATCACTGCACACTACCAGGCTCAGAAGTTAGCTTTAGCCTCCCAAGTTGGCAATGCGTACAGAGAGGTTCACCACTTCACCTCTAAGGGTCTGTACGTCTCCTATCTCCTGTAGCCGAACATCATTGACGAGGTGCTCCAAGGCAGTCAATCGCTGTTGCAAACCAGTCACTTGCTGCTGCAAGGAGGTCACCTGCTGCCGCAAGGAGGTCACTTGCTGACCCAGGTCACCGATTTGCTGTGGCCCAAGCGGTACCCCATGTACATTGAGATCACCGGTGATAACCACATTCCCATCGAAGAACCCTGCCGGATTGCCTTTGCCAGACACGCCAGCACCACTGGTGCTAGTACCAAACACGGCAGTCCCGCCACCATCATTTGTACCAACCACGCCTCCATGATCGCGGGAGTGGCTTACCCCACGCACACCTTCATATGTTTTGCTCTCACCATACACGCCTCTGCCTTTACCGGTATTTGTACCGGCGACGCCTGCTTGTTCGTCAGAGGTACTTGACCCAAGTACACCGTTTGATAGAGTACTGATACCAACCACGCCGGGTCCACCATGTTCATTCTTGCCAGCAACACCCGCATGTGCGGAAGTAAAGGTTATTCCCAGCACGCCATCATTTCCCTGGCTCGAACCAAACACGCCGTTACCAGCAGCAGTGTTCTCACCAGTGATTCCAGATACATTTGGGTCAGCAGATAGACCGTCATAGGGATCAGACATCAGAAACCTCCTGTACTCTTTTGCCCTTGTTGATGTGGCTGTTTTGCTCTTCTAGGGCTGTTGCAACCTATCTCTGTACAAGAGAAGTTAAGTCCTCGGTTTCCCATCTTCCGTTGAAAAATACCTCCTCTTAACCTCTACACTAGAAAGACGTTTCGGAAAGGAAAATTTGGGAGGCGAGTATTGAGGAGAGTAGGAGTCGCGGATAATAGCCATTATTCACGGCGTTTCGGCACCTGAGCCGCTGATAACGCGCTTCTTCAGCACGAAAACAGGGCAAATCGACCGCCGATAATACGCGTCGGTGCTAAACGTTGGTTGTTGTCCGTTTGCTACGGAAACCCCAACTCCCGCGAACCAGGGTGTCTCTGAGCATGTTCGGTAACCGCCCGTGAACTGGCGGTTGGATATGGAATAGGAGCTAATTGTTCACTCATGAGACTTATACTCCTACATAAAGGTTTCCCAACAGGCTGCTTCTTATACTTCTCATGGAAACATGAGCATCGAAACGGAGCGGAACAGTCAATTTCTGCTTGACTCTTGAAACAAGTATATCATGAGAGAGAGAGTTTATCTAAGAACCAAAGTGTGCGGAGCCAGAGTTTTTATCGCAAGGCACATTGTGAACCGCACCCCTGGTCAGGGATAATCCCTATGGCCTGAGAAGCCCGGCATGCCAGGTGCCAATAGCATGCTTAAGAGAAGCAATATAGGCAGCCTCATCATTATTGTCGGCGGCAGGCGCATATTTAGGGATAATCTGGTCAACGGTCGTCCGACCCCATTGTGATACATACAGATTGCGAATCAACTCGTACCAGGCCTGAAAACCATCCTCCCAGCTCGCAAACCAGGCATAACCGTCCTGGCACTTGTAATTGGGGATGCAACGAAGATTGCCTAACGAAAGGCTTACACGCGCTTCACCCTGCGTACCAAAAGCACTCTCGTGCATAAAGAATGCCAGGGCAAAGGCTGGATCGATGCCATATTTGACGCCCATATCATATAAAGCCTGCCCCTTGCCAGCTGCAGGTGAATTGTAACTTGCCAGCACACGATTGATAAAGGCAGCATCAATTGTCGGCTTGCCCAACACTGAATAAGGACCGCTAGAGGTCGGTAATGCGGTCGCCGGAGGTTGCGGCTCACTCTGCTGCCACGTTGCCGCCCGATCCCCACCAACCTGCATATCATAGACCTGTCCACCGCTATAGCTCACCAGTTGGGGCGAACCCGGGCGCAGCCAGAAAACAGACGAGATCAAGATGAAAACAGAGAGAATTACAGCAACCACACATAGTACCAGGCGCTTTAGCTCCAACATGCGCAGTTGCTGGAAAGGCATCAGGAACTTACCCATAGATAGGCGCAACGACAACACACCAGTTTCAGGTAACTGCACATCCGCAACCGTCTCATCAGGAAGCAGGCGCGTGGCACGCGCAGGAATACCTGGTGGATGTTGGATAGATGAACGAAGTCCAGATTTCTTAGCATAGCTGCCACTCGCCATGAGCAATCTCCTTCAAGATAGTACGTTTGTTCTAATTATAACATAGATTGCAACTGTTCAGCAACCTCTTTTGATTCCTCACCGCTACGCGGCTCGCTCTGGTTTTGTGTGAGGTGGGGTGGTTGGCGGCAGGGCCGCCAACCACCCCACCTCACACAAAACGGCCTGCGAAGCGCCGCAGGCGCTGAGGAGTCAGGAAAAGGTACGTGAATAGTTGCAAATAGTCAGATAGTTTGGAAAGAAGCCTTCCAAATTCGCTATGAGCAGCATATAATGCTATTTGTCCATGCGCCTTGATATTTAAACAAAGGACATATCTTCAGCACTCATCGTAGAGAGGAAGATCACAAGGAGAAATCTATCGTGAGCAACAATACAGAGGAGCAGATTACGCACAATGTGCTGGATAGCATCGCACATACTCCAGATCCCAGGACAAAGATTGTGATGACCAGCCTCATCGCCCACCTTCACGCATTTATTCGTGAGGTCGAGCTCACCCAGGAAGAATGGGAGTTCGGCATTCAGTTTCTGACCAGGACCGGTCAGATGTGCGACGAGAAGCGCCAGGAGTTTATTTTGCTCTCCGATACACTCGGCGTGACAATGCTGGTCGATGCTATCAATCATCGCGTACCCAATGGGGCGACGGAGAATACGATCTTCGGCCCGTTCTACCGGGAAGGTGCCCCGGAGTTACCAGCAGGCGCTACGATCAGCAACAATGGTCAGGGCGAGCCATTAATCGTAACCGGGCACGTGTTTTCCACCGCAGGGACACCCATTCCTGACGCCTTGCTGGATGTGTGGGAGACCAATGAGAATGGTTTGTATGAGCAACAGGACCCCGAACAGCCCGACATGAATTTGCGCGGCAAGTTCCGCACCGATCACGAGGGGCGCTACTGCTTTGTGGGGATCAAACCCGTTTCCTATGCCATTCCGGATGATGGACCAGTCGGACGCATGCTGAAAGCGCTGAGCCGTCACCCGTTCCGCCCGGCTCACCTCCACCTGCTTATTTCCGCAAATGGGTTTGTACCAGTTACCACCCACCTGTTTGTCAAAGGAGATCCCTATCTCGACTCCGACGCTGTCTTTGGCACCAAGGACTCTCTAGTCGTCGATTTTGTCCGTCACGACTCTGCAGAGGAGGCGGCCCGCTACAAAGTCACCGCGCCTTTTTACACTGTAGACTATGATTTCTTCTTACAACCTGCTCACAACAAGGCTGTTGAACGCTGATTTGATCACCATCTTTGTTGCTCTTGACCGTTTTTATCCGCATTAGTAAGAAGAGTTCGCTAAAAGAGTGGTGTATCTATATTCCCTTTCCTACAAAGATGATCAAGAAAGAATACATAAATCCTAGAATGAATACGAATATGACGTTCGGTGTTCTCACTGACACAGAGGTAATCCTGGTTGAAGTTGTCCAGGGAAAGCGCGTGCTGCGCTCAATCCTCCTTCCACTTGACATGAGTGAGCCAGGCAGTGTACTTGAGGTGCTCTGGCAAGCCGGACTGACCGCAATCTGGGTCATGCCCGCAACCAGGTTCTCACGGAACGTGACGCGTTCCTGGCTGGAACTGGCAAACAATCACTGGATGGTGGTCGTCCATGCTGATCCGAGTGAGCCGACCAGACCTGTCAGCGCTCTATTCTGGCCGAAAGGAAACCGCAGGGAAGAACGTCGTCTGACACTGTCCTTTCCTGAGTACGCCGGGTGGGGCTGGACACTGACCGACTCAAAGAGCCTGCTAGCCACAGTGACCTACTTGCAACAGGCGCTGGCACGACCTGTGCTTGACGCACCCAATCTGGTTGCCCATCAGTTGTTCGCCGATCTCACTCGTGATCAGCCGCTGGCAGTGCTCCGTTCCTCCCCAGTGGACCTGCAAACCCTGCATGACAAAGATGGGAAAACCATCCCATGGCTGGAAGGGGCACGAGAAACGACGTGGATGCGTCCCCTGACACTGATCGAACAGCGCCAACGATACCTGCACAAATACACGCATGTCTCGCTGGAACTCGAAGCTTGCAAGAGTATCCACCTGGGAACAGGGACACCACAATATTCCCCCAATGGACGGATGTTCGATGGTATTCGTCCGGGGATCTGGCACGTTCGCGGTGAGCTGGTGGGATCGGTCTTCGATGGCAAACGCCTTCCGAGCTGCCTGGATCGAGCATGGATGAGTACGCCACAGGTCGCTTGCTGTCGAGATATCGGCTACCAGATTCATGTAGAGGAGGGCCACTGCTGGCCCCAGTCGCATGAACTATTAACTGCATGGGCAACTACATTGTGGCAAGCTGCAGAGAGCGTGCATACACATCCCCGGATCTATCGACATGCACAGGCACGAGCCAATACATCGCACACTATCAAGAAGCTTGTACAGTCCGGTATCGCTTTGTTCGCGCCAGAGGAAACGACAGGGGGATGGTCACGGCCCGATTGGTGGGTGCAGATCATCGGTCGCCGTCAGGCCACCCTCTTCGCACACCTGGTCCGCCTTGTGAGAAAGGGCACCATGCCAGTGCTGATCGATGGGGATGCGTTTTGGGTGGTCTCCAATGATCCTAACCCGCTGACAGCAGTTCCCGGATTGGTAACCGCCCCCAGGTGGAGGGGATACACCCTCGGCTACGAGGTTCCACTCCCCCTCTCACGTGAGGTCAGAGATATTTTCAGGACAGCGGAACACTCCAATCAGATGGCAACAGCGCTCGATATTCTCGCAAGTGAGGCATTTCCATAGGAAAGTTGCCTCATAAAGCATCAGGCAAGCTCGGCGATGGCGTTCATTGCCGTCTTGCCGTCGGGTCCTTGAGCCTCTAACTCCACACGTCCTTCAGAGGGCATCCCGACAAGGCGGAATGACGCCAGGTCGAAGAGTGGCGCCTGGGCCCGGAAGCTGAAACCCGCAATAGAGCGCGAGGTATTGTGTCGCACCAGTTCTAAAAGCAGGATTGCCGTGAGCGGGCCGTGGATGACCAGCCCGGGATAGCCCTCCTCGCTCATCGCGTAGTGTCGATCGTAGTGTATCCGGTGCGCATTGAAAGTGAGCGCCGAGAAGCGGAACAGGAGCCGCGTATCCGGCATCACGATGCGCAACCATGCCCCTTCAGGCACGGGCGGCAACTCAATAGGCTGGGGCGCTGGAACGGGCGGTCCCGGCTCGCGATAGACGATATCCTGCTCCTCGTCAATACACACTTCACCCTGTTGAAGGAAACGGTAGCCAATGGTGACGAAGGCGAGCGATCCCCTGCGGCCCGACTTCTGAACAACGTTACGGATCACGCCCTCGCGGTGTGCTGGCTGACCGATGACAAGCGGTCGATAAAAGCGCTGGCGCGCGCCAGCGAACATGCGCCTGGGATACGGGATCGGGGGCATGAAGCCACCACGTGGCGAGTGCCCGTCACTACCGAGTGTAGCCTGCGGTGCTCTAGGCAGAAAGTAGAACCAGTGCCAGAGCGGAGGCAATGCGACCCCCTTACCAAATTGCGTTACCGTATCATCTATGGTCGCCGCCGCCGCCAGCGCTGGAGCCAGGCTGATGTCATCCTCGACGATTTCTGTCCGGCCAATCCATCTGGCATAGTCCTGGGTAGCATCCTTCATAGAAAAAGCTCCTATCATTCAGTAACCTATATCTCCGCAAGCTTGTTGAACTAACATACAGCATGCCCTGGAAAAAGCTGTATCAACAATATAACATATCTTTACAAATCTAGTGGATTACCATATACTATGCTAAGGTAATCCCATCTAAATTTGGGGCTGAGGCTGAAAGTTCTAGCATATTTGTGCCAGCTTACGATTCTCCAAAGCATAGATGCGCTCCGCAAGCTATTTAAAAAATTCGATTTGATTGCCCTGTATACTATTTGTATCTCATGTACTGTTTTAAACACCATTGTCTGCCGTCGGATGTCCATTGGTCAAAGAAGTTGTCCCTGGTCGTCCGCACGGTGGTACGTGGCACGTCATGGATGACTATCCTGAGTTTGAAACGCAGGTAGAACTCTAGGGAAAGGAGTGCCTCGGTGACATTCATGGAGCAGCAACCACGAGATTCAAGCACCTCGGATTACGGCGTTAATACCGAGGATCAGAACCACGCGTCGGAGACCGAGAATCTGCCGATGAGCGGTGTGCGCGTCATCGATCTGGGAACCTTCCTCGCAGGCCCGTATGCGGCCTCAATCCTGGGCGAATTTGGTGCCGAAGTTCTCAAGGTAGAGCATCCCATCGCGGGCGACCCGATGCGACGCTTCGGTACGCCCACAAAGCGTCATGACGCAACCCTGGCATGGCTCAGCGAAGGCCGAAACAGGAAGTCGGTCACCATCGATCTGCACCAGAAAGAGGGCGTACAGCTTTTCCTGAAGCTCATCGCGAAATCCGATATTTTGATCGAGAACTTCCGTCCGGGAACGATGGAAGAATGGGGACTCGGTTGGCCGGTGCTGAGCGAGGCCAATCCAGGACTGGTCATGCTGAGGGTATCGGGATATGGGCAAACGGGCCCTTATCGCCGACGCTCGGGGTTCGCCCATATCGCTCATGCGTTTGGTGGCCTGTCCTATTGCGCCGGCTTCCCCGGCGAAACGCCGGTTCTTCCCGGCACGACGCCACTCGGGGACTACATGTCGAGTCTCTATGGAGCGGTCGGCATTCTGCTGGCCTTACGCCACAAGGAGAAGACCGGGCGCGGGCAGGTGATCGATATCGGCACCTATGAGGCAGTCTTTCGCCAACTGGATGAGATCGCCGCCGCATATGCCCTGTTCGGAAAGATCAGGGAACGGGAAGGTGCCGGCAGTTTCGTCGCCGTACCACACGGTCATTTCCGTAGCAAGGACGGCAAATGGGTCGCCATCGCCTGCACGACCGACAAGATGTTTGAACGCCTGGCGGAAGCGATGGAACGTCCGGAACTTGCATCCAGTGCGCTCTACGGCGAGCAACGCAAACGGCTTGCTGCCCGCGATCTGGTGAATCAACTCGTCATCGAATGGGTGGGTTCGCTCACCCGCGAAGAGGTGCTGAAGCGTTGTCTCGATAAAGAGGTTCCCGTCGGAAAAGTGAATAGCATTGCCGATATTTTTGAAGACGAGCATTTCCAGGCACGCGGGAACCTCGCTCGCGTCGATAAGGACGGTCTGGGCGAGGTGGTAGTTCCCGGTGTCATACCGACGCTTTCGGAGACGCCCGGACGCATCACTAATCTTGGCCCACCAATGGGTAACGCTACCTACGAGATCTTGCGCGAGTTGCTGGACCTCTCAGCAGACGAGATCAAGCGACTCCGGCGACAGAAGATTATTTAAACATGCTACATTGCATGCATAGTTTGCGAGGGGAAGCATGACACATGAGACCCAGAACGGGTTGCCATTAGCGGGTATCCGCGTCATCGATGTCGCCACGGTGATTGCGGCCCCCTACTGCGCTGGCATTCTCGGAGAATTTGGTGCCGATGTCTTGAAGGTGGAACATCCTCTGGGCGGAGATGCCCTGCGCCGATTTGGTACGCCAGCGCGTCACGGCGACACGCTGACCTGGCTTAGCGAAGCGCGCAACAAGAAATCGGTCACCATCGACCTGCACCACCCTGATGGCGTAGATCTCTTTAAGGAGCTGATAAAGAAGTCAGATATATTGTGCGAGAACTTCCGGCCTGGGACGTTGGAAAAATGGGGGCTGGGCTGGGAGGTGCTGCATGAGATCAATCCGGGCCTGATCATGTTGCGCGTAACAGGGTATGGACAGACCGGCCCATACAAGGATCGGCCCGGTTTTGCTCGCGTCGCACATGCGGTCGGGGGTATTGCGTATCTTGCAGGCATGCCAAAGGGTACGCCCGTTACTCCAGGTTCGACAACACTGGGCGATTACCTCACAGGGCTCTATGGCTGCATTGGTGTGCTACTGGCCTTGCGCTATCGCGACCGCACCGGCTGCGGTCAATACGTTGACGCCGCCCTGTACGAGTCCGTTTTCCGCTGTACCGATGAACTCGTGCCTGCCTATGGTATGTACGGAACTGTCAGAGAACGGCATGGACCGACTCACAATGAATTCGAGTGTCCCCACGGTCACTTTCCGACCAGGGACGGCAAATGGGTTGCTATCGCCTGTGCGACGGACAAGTTGTTTGCACGGCTGGCGAAGGCAATGGATCGACCCGAACTGGCCTCTTCAAGCACCTACGGTGAGCAGAAGACGCGGCTGGAAAACTGCCACGATGTCAACGAGATCGTAAGAGACTGGTGTGGGTCCCTGACACGCGAGGAGGTACTTGAGCGCTGCTATGCGACTGGAGCACCTGCCGGGCCGCTGAACAACATCGCCGACATCTTCGGCGACCGTCAATTTCACGCCCGTCGCAATCTAGTTGCTATCGATGAAGAGGAGATAGGGGAGACGATCATCGTACCTTCTGTGATTCCCAAATTGTCGGAAACACCGGGTCAGATCAAGCACCTGGGTCCCACGCTCGGAGAGCACACAGCGGATGTGCTCAAAGATTTGCTTGGCATGGACGACTGTCAGATCGACGAACTACGTAACAAGCATGTGATCTGATTTTCCGGGTAGCTGTCTTTTTTTGTGGATGATGATTATCGTTTATAACGATAATCCCCGACGACAATAATTCGGAAGGACGAATTGTGGAAGGAATACTGAAGGGCCTCCGCGTCGTTGAAGGCTCAGCCTTTGTTGCAGCACCGCTTGGCGGAATGACACTGGCTCAGTTGGGAGCAGATGTCATCCGCTTCGACTCGATCGGCGGAGGTCTCGACTATAAACGTTGGCCTGTTACCCTGGATGGAAAGCAAAGTCTGTTCTGGGCGGGACTCAACAAGGGCAAGCGCTCGATCATGGTGGACTTCCGCAAGGCGCGTGGACAAGAGCTACTGACCCGACTGATCTGCGCACCAGGTGAGAACGCAGGACTGTTCAGCACCAACTTTCCTGCCCACGGCTGGTTGAGCTATGAAGCATTGAGAACCTATAGGGATGACCTGATCATGGTCAACTTCCTGGGCCGACGAGACGGCGGCTCTGAAGTGGACTATACCGTCAACCCGCAGATCGGCCTCCCGTTTATGACCGGCCCGACTGCATCTCCTGAACCCGTGAACCATGTCTTGCCAGCGTGGGACTTCATCTCAGGACAGATGATTGCAGTCGGGCTACTCGCTGCCGAGCGACACAGACGTCTAACTGGAATGGGACAACTGGTGAAGATTGCACTGAAAGATGTGGCACTGGCGATGCTTGGAAACTTCGGCATGATCGCTGAAGTGATGATCGACGATGCCGACCGACCAAAGCAAGGGAACTATCTTTACGGTGCCTTTGGCCGCGATTTCGAGACGCTAGATGGGAAGCGGGCGATGGTTGTGGGCCTGACCGCTCTGCAATGGAGCTGCTTATGCAAAGCGACCGGTCTGACGGCTGAATTCAATGCCCTCGGCGCACGACTAGACCTCGATATGAATGATGAAGGCAACCGGTTCCGTGCTCGCAGAGAGATCGCAAACATCCTGGAGCCCTGGTTTTATGCTCGAACACTGGCGGAAGTCCGTCGCATCTTCGAGGAGCACCGCGTCACCTGGGGCCCTTATCGGACGGTGCGGGAAGCCATCGAGAATGATCCTGACTGCTCTACTGACAATCCGATGTTCCACATGGTGGAACAGTCCGGGATCGGAACGTATTTGATGCCTGCCTCTCCCCTCGACTTCAGCCAGGTTCCACGGCTACCAGCACAGCCTGCACCCCGGCTCGGAGAGCACACCGACGAAATCCTGCTGGATATTCTCGGCCTCAGCGAGGGAGAAGTTGGCAAGCTACACGACGAAGGCATTGTGGCTGGTGCCGATGATACCGTTTAACAACTATATCACCGTAGGGACTCGATTTATCGCGTCCGGCGATTCATCGCCTTGCGTCACGATGGATCCAGGTGCCAGGGGCGTTGATGCCACAGCGCGTTGATGCCACAGGGCGATGAATCGCCGGACGGAATAAATTCGGTCCCTACTGTAGTATACGGAGGAACTATTTTATGAAGCTTCCTGTCCATTTCTATAAACCGCTTGCGGCTGGAGCGCCGCAGCCGCTGCGTGAGCTGCCAGTGCGCCCGGAGCGCATGATCCATTTCTTTCCGCCGCACATCGATAAGATCCGCGCAAGGATTCCCGAGACGGCAAAGCAGGTCGATGTCTTGTGCGGCAACCTGGAAGACGCGATCCCCGCCGACGCTAAGGAGGCAGCACGCGCAGGCTTCATCGAGGTCGCTGGGGCCACCAATTTCGCCGACACTGCACTCTGGACGCGTGTGAATGCATTGAACAGCCCCTGGTTCCTCGACGACATGACTGAGATCGTTAAGGCGGTGGGCAACAAACTCGATGTGATCATGATTCCCAAAGTCGAAGGACCATGGGATATCCACTTCGTAGACCAGTATCTGGCTCTGCTCGAAGCAAAGTACGAGGTCAGAAAGCCGATCCTCGTGCACGCCCTGTTGGAGACCGCCCAGGGCGTCATGAATGTGGAGGAGATTGCTGGCGCGAGCCCCCGAATGCACGGTTTGAGCCTGGGACCTGCTGATCTGGCCGCCTCACGTGGCATGAAGACAACCCGCGTCGGCGGCGGCCATCCGTCCTACGGCGTCCTCGCCGATTCTGAAGAAGGCAAAGAGCAACGAGCATTCTTTCAGCAAGACCTGTGGCACTACACCGTCGCAAGAATGGTTGATGCCTGCGTTGCGCATGGTATCCATGCGTTCTACGGACCATTCGGCGATATAAAGGACGAAGCTGCCTGTGAAGCGCAGTTTCGTAATGCCTTCCTCATGGGCTGTACGGGAGCATGGTCGCTCGCTCCCAATCAGATCGCTATCGCCAGGCGCGTATTCAGTCCGGAGGTGAAAGAGGTGCTGTTCGCCAAACGCATCCTCGAAGCTATGCCCGATGGCACAGGTGTAGCCATGATAGATGGCAAAATGCAGGATGATGCCACCTGGAAGCAGGCAAAGGTCATCGTAGACCTGGCGCGGCTGGTGGCGAAGAAGGACCCCGAGCTTGCTCAGGCCTACGGCTTCTGATCGGATGATGGAGGTCGCAATGAGTTCAAAAACGAGGCCCGGTAACTATTTTGAGGACTTCCGAGTGGGACAGAAGATCGTTCATGCTACGCCCCGGACGGTGACAGAGGGCGATGTGGCGCTCTACACGGCACTCTTCGGTTCCCGTTTCGCGATCACTTCATCGTCCCAATTCGCCGCTGATCTGGGCCTGGAGCGTGCGCCTATTGACAGCCTGCTGGCCTTTCACATCGTGTTCGGAAAAACTGTACCCGACATTTCCCTCAACGCCGTGGCCAACCTCGGCTATGCGAATGGGCGCTTTGGTCAGATAGTCTATCCAGGCGACACGCTTGCGACAACGTCAACTGTGATCGGGCTCAAACAGAACAAGGATGGTAAGACTGGCGTCGTCTATGTGCGCTCGATAGGCACCAATCAGCGGCGCGAGATGGTGGTCGATTACATCCGCTGGGTGATGGTGCGCAAGAACGACTTGAACGCGCCTGCTCCGGAGACGGTCGTGCCCGAACTGCCGGATGCGGTCGGGGTAGGCGAGCTCGTAGTGCCTTACAATCTGCGAATAGAGCGTTACGACACTGTCCTTGCAGGCAGCCCGCATCTGTGGGAAGACTACCAGGTCGGGGAGCGCATCGATCACGTCGATGGCATGACGATCGAAGAAGCCGAGCATATGATGGCAACCCGCCTGTATCAGAATACGGCGCGGGTGCACTTCAATCAGCACATGGAGAAGGACGGGCGCTTCGGTCGCCGTATCATCTACGGTGGACATATAATCAGCCTGGCGCGTTCTCTTTCCTTCAACGGGCTTGCCAATGCGCTCAGTGTGGCTGCAATCAACGGTGGTCGCCACACGAATCCGACCTTCGCCGGTGATACGGTGTACGCCTGGTCAGAGGTCCTGGACAAGACGGCGTTGCCCGGTCGTGCTGACATTGGCGCACTGCGCCTGCGCACGGTCGCCAGCAGGGATCGGCCATGCCGCGACTTCCCCTATCAGGATGCCGACGGCAAATACGACCCCTCGGTCGTCCTGGATTTCGACTACACCGTGTTGATGCCGAGACGGAGGTAGTAACATATCTCTCCTTCTCCAGCCATCTTTTTATGTTCGCCGGGAGATAAACAGCGATTGTCAGGACGATTGAAATACAGCTCCCTGTGCGCTCAATGAGCTATTCGAGTTGACCAGAGGAATCTGGGCATTTGTACAGGAGTACTGCATAGCGGCATAGATACCATTGTCCGAGAACGATTGTAGCGCCTTCTTTGTCCACTGTGTCATGAATGTTGAATTATCGTGCTTGCCATCACCGGTTACATCGCCGGGGGTATAGTTCCATTCGGTGATCATGATGGGTAGAGTAGTCCCAATGATACCAGTCATGACCGCGCGGGCATCAGCGTCGTGTTTACCCCAGTTATTGATGTGCAGCAAGCAATAGTCAGCAGTACTTGAGGCAGAACAGGTATATTCGTGCCAACTTACAAAGTCGGGCAATGGCTTCGCACCCTGTAGAAAAGCTGAAAGATATGATGATACATACTGATACATAACAGGGCCGATAAAGCGCCCGTTATGCGCCAACTTTTTGAGAATGGGGATATTCTTGTTCCAGGAAGCAATGTAGGGAACTGGGTCACCGGTTCCGCCAGGAGTACCGGCAAGGTTAGATTCATTGCCATATTCGTAGTAAACAACTTGATTGCCAAAGATAGTATTCATATCAGCAATGATGCTGCTGTCATTGCTGATAGCATTGGAAATACCGCTTTCGGGACGCTCTAGAATGATCAGTGCAGATGCGCCAATGTTTTTGACCATCTGTGCTGCTTGCATCATTGTTGCCTCCGAAAGAGAGGGGCGCATAGGGATACGCACGATTCCGACATGCATCTGTCGCAACATCGCCTGTGTTGCTGACGAGTTTAGCACTTGATCACTACCATCAAATAGCGACAGATTGGTCCCATGCAGCATTGGACCCCCTGACACAGTGATCGTTTGAACAGGGGCAGTTGCTACTGGCATTGCCGTTGTAGGTTTCGCTTTAGGAGTTGGTGTAGCCTTTGGTCGTGGCGAAGGCGTGACACTCGGAGTTGCGCTTTTGGTCGCCGTATTCGTCGGCAGCACAGCAACCTTCTGCTGCGACGGCAATTTAGCATCTGGTAATGCCCATAACAAAACAACAGTTCCAACCAGTAAAGCAAACACTGTCCAGGCTATCGCCAGAGAAAAGTACAGACGTTTTTTTTCAGGCGGAAAGATATTCTTTGATTCATGAGAAGGCATATCCCATAAACTCCTCTGCGATTAAAAAATATATATATTCATTGTATCTTAAACAACGTTCGGAGGAGCGCTTATTGGTGATAGTGCTTCTCAGCGTCTGGTAAACATAGTACAAAAGGCCCATCGTGCCGGTAGTAGACAATCGATGATAGGCTCGTCCCGCTCGTAAACGGTGATGGGATAGCCGTCCAGGTTGGCAGACAAGCCCCTACTGGGCCGCAGACGCAAACTCGAGTAGGAAGTCGCACCAGCCATCAAGACCGTCCCCGCTGCGACTACTTAGTTCAAAGATGCGCAATTCAGGATTGATGGCAAGCGCCTGCCGTTTGACTTTTTCCAGGTCGTAGTCAACATAAGGGAGCAGATCAAGCTTGTTCACGACCATGACCTGTGATGTGGCAAACAGCTGAGGATATTTGGCTGGCTTCTCGTCTCCTTCGGTGGTGCTGACCAGGGTAACACGCAGGTCTTCGCCCAGCCGCCAGTCGGAAGGACATATCAGATTGCCGATGTTTTCGATCACAAGGAGATTGATATGCTCTAGTTCGAGCTGCGCCAGGGCATCGCGGATCATATGGGCCTCTAAGTGGCATGCTCCACGTGTGTTAATCTGCACGGTCTCCGCACCCGCCGCTTCGATACGCTCAGCATCTGCGCTTGTCTCAACATCGCCCTCGATGACGCCCAGGACCAGCCGTCCACGCAGTCGCGCTATCGTTTTCTCCAGCAGGGTGGTCTTCCCCGCACCAGGCGAACTCATCATATTGATTGTACGGATACCACGAGCAGCCAGCAACGCATGGACCTGCTCAGCAATGGTATCGTTGGCCGTCAAAATATTCTGGGCAATGGTTACTTTAGGCATGCTCAATCTCCATATCAAGAATCCTGAATTCCGTGCCAGAAATAATTTCGGTATCCCAGGTTTCACATGTTGGACACTGAGCGACGAAGTGAACAACCGCGAATTCTTGCTCACAATGACGACAGCGTGCCCGGTGTGGGATACCTTCGATCTCTAATTGCGCACCAGTAAGTACAGGTTCAAGAGCAGTTATCATCTCAAAGCAGAAAGTCAAGGAATCTACTACAATAGCATTGGCCTCTCCAATCTGCAGGCGCACGCGGGTAACCTGGCTCGCATTGCACTTTTCGGCTTGCTCTTTCACAATAGTAACGATACTGTCAGCAATAGCTAGTTCGTGCATGACTTCCTGTTTTCGCTCTTCTTCTTTTCCTGGCTTTGAGCCGAGTTTAAGATTTATATGTGGCGCTTGTCAAGGGCAACAACAAGCTAAACACATTATTTATACAGCGGGCCAGTCAGCGGTCGCGTCTTCTTTTTATTCTGTGCAATGAGCAGAGCCAGAGCGCAGGAGGCCATATGCGACAGAGCACTATCCGCGCGACTCGTGAGCACGATAGGAGTACGCGCCCCCAGCACAATGCCAGTGCACTGCGCATCCGCGAGGTATTCCAATTGCTTGGCCAGCATATTACCGGATTCCAGGTCCGGCACTACCAGGATGTCGGCCAGCCCGGCAACCGGGGAGATGATTCCTTTCACACGAGCAGCTTCTAGCGAAACAGCATTGTCAAATGCCAGTGGACCGTCTAAGATACCGCCCGTGATCTGACCACGATCAGCCATCTTACATAATGCAGCCGCTTCCAGAGTGGTCTTTAGCTTCGGATTCACTGTCTCGATGGCTGAGAGGATGGCTACTTTAGGCGCATCCAACCCCAACACATGGGCAAGATCGATCGCGTTTTGTATAATGTCACGCTTCGCCTCCAGATCAGGGTAGATATTCAGAGCCGCATCCGTCAAAAAGAGTGGTCGCGGATAGGTCGGCACGTCCATGACAAAGATATGGCTCATACGGCGATCAGTTGTCAGGCCGATTCCCGGAGCAACGACTGCATGCATCAGTTCGTCGGTATGCAGACTGCCTTTCATGACCGCATCGACCTCACCCGCACGCGCCAGAGCAACTGCTTTCTCCGCTGCCGCGTGACTATGCTCCGTTGGGATCATCTCATAGGCCGATAGATCCACGTCGTGGGCATCCGCAACAGCTTGAATACGATCAGCAGGACCAACCAGGATTGGTACGATCAGATTAGCACGAGCTGCCTCGATGGCCCCCAGCAGAGCATTATCATCAACCGGATGGACAATAGCAGTACGAATAGGTATAAGTCCGGTAGTCAGGGAGATCAGGTGGCGGTAGAATACACCATGCTCGTGAAGATGCACTTCCGGAAGCACGGCACACGGTCGTTTGACTTTCTCCGTTGGGGCAATGACATTTGCATATCCACTAATAACCACCTGACCATGCTGGTTCGTACATTCACAGTCAAAGGTAACATGTTGTTCTCTTTCATCTTTTTCTACAACTGTGACAGTAACGGTGATCGTATCACCAACGGTTACTGGATAGTGAAAGCTCAACGTCTGACCAAGATAGATAGTACCAGGGCCAGGTAATTTCGTGCCAAGCAGAGTTGAGATCAACGATGCTCCCCACATGCCATGAGCAACGATCTTATGAAACATATCGCTGCGTGCATACTCTTCATCGACATGAGCCGGATTGATGTCACCCGACATAACCGCAAAGAGTTCAATATCTTTCCTGCTCAGCGTACGTATGAGACTTGCTGTATCGCCAACCTTGATCTCGTCAAAGGTTCGGTTTTCAATCATATCCATGATTCCGGCGGCGCGGGTACCCCCACGTTTCAACTGGGGGAGGAAGCGCCGCCCTCCTTTCTGATACTGCCCAGGATCGGCTTTTGTGCTATCAGAAAGCCCTGGGTAGGACGCGCTACTCGTACCAATTTACGTGGCGTGACCTCGGCTCGTTTCTTCCCGGTCGTCACATCTTTGATGATGAAGGCTCCCTTTTCTCGCCTTCCCGCGATGTAGCCGACATCTGCTTGAACCTCGACCACTTCGTAGAGCTTGAACCCCCGCACTTTCCTTGGTGCCCAACATTTGTGCTCACTATGGAACCCATTGAAGCGCTGATACTGGCCTCGCGGCAGACAACGGATGCAATAGACTGTCTCCAACGGCCTGACCATCTCACCGATCTCGCAGGCGATTGCCACCGCATCGTTGGTGTGGGACTTGGGCAAGTCGAGAACCTGGATGCGTTGATACCTGGTTTGGTAACCATAACGTACCTGGATCTGGGCCTTTGCGAACTGCTGCACAAGCTGCGCTACCAGACTCGTTTTGAGAGCAGAAACGTGGGCGGCATCCCGCAACGGGAGAAGAGCCTGCGCCTGGATCTGGGGAAAGCCAAACTCAGAGGCAGTCTGGTTGCCCTTGCGTTGGTTGCACGGCTGGCAGGCCAGGGTGAGATTGTCTACGCTGTCCGAGCCGCCTCTCGCCTTTGGCACAAGATGCTCGATTTGTAAGACAGTATCTTTTTTCCCGCAATACACGCATGTCCTGTGCCATTTCTCCAGAATATATTCACGAACCTGATACCCGAACAAACTTCCTTGCTGGTAAGAAATCCCCGTGATTTCGGGATCGCGCATTTTTTGCATGTCGAAGCTGGCGATCTCCACGTTAACCTGGCAAACAGGAAGAAGCGAAGCCACGAAATGAATCGCTTTGAGCGTGGCAGCCAACTTCGAGGAGATCGAAGGGGGCTGCCAGCCCTCCGGTCTGCGCCGATTGGCGAAGCTGGGCGCTCGGTATCTCGTTTTGCGACCGCGACGCGCCCGGCGGTAGGTGCGTCTCTGGGTCAGCTTCTCGCTGATATCGGTTCGCAACTGCACTTCTGCCTGCCAGAGGGTTTCCTGATTGGCAGTAGCTGCTATGCCCACCGTCTTGGAGCCGGTATCGACCCCAACGGTGACCGATTGTGTATAGCTGGTCGTCAGATCACGCAATTGAATGGTAAACGGTGAGCGTCGGACCACCCGCGCGCGTTTCGCCCGCAGGAAGATGCGCGCGCGCCTGGGCGTGGTTGGCATCAAGGGCTTTCCTTCTTGTGATAAGACAAACACCTTCATCAGGTAAGGCTCCTTTCGGAGTACAAACGACCCCCTCGACGCTGATAGCACCCGGTACTTTCCTCTGATCACTGTTCCTGACCGCAGTTCGTTAAACCAGAGGTTGGAGAGCCAGGAACTGGGGCAGCATTCCTGGGTCCGAACGGAAACGCTCAGTGCTATCGCTCATCTCTTCTCCACCAGTTGCGACGCTCGTTTGCTCGGCGCACCTGGCTCCAAGATGCCGTCTGGTCAATTCGGCCTGTCAGCAGCGAGCCACTGACAAGCCTCCGGTCTCTGACCGGAGGTCATTGACAGTAGTAGTCCTTCAATTCTCTTTCGCATGCCCGAACACACCCCTCCGATCCCCGGAAACAGCATATCATGCCCAACTCACCAGATAGTCACAGATTAATCATAAAAATGTCACAAATATGTTATAAGCATATATATGCATATCGAACTATATATATACGGGACATGATTACCATCAGGAATCTTATCTACTAGATGCGGTCAATCGAGACAATCTTCCAGGTATTTCCCACTGGCTTAAGGTGAAGATGAGAATGATACGGTCCCAGCCTCTGGCGTGTGATCGTCATGACGACCTCCGATGGAAAGGCAGCTACGGAAAAGGTCTGAATTGGTCCCTCGGCATTTTCGGTCGTAGTGGCAAGCTGTTTCAAGGTAGCAAGAGTGAGTTTTTGACCATCCGTTGTTGTTGCATTAGACCACACATACGAGTACGCTTTTGCATAATTATGAGTTTGAATAGCCTGGTAATAATTTTGCACAATGTTCGCTGTACCGGACATTGTTGTAGCCGAAGGAGACGAGGATGCTGCGGATGGAGTGGCGCTGGCATTATTTGCGGGTGGCGTTCCACTCAGTCCAGAGCAGGCAATCGTAGCAAGCAGGATAAGTACCCAAAATACAAACATACAAGCACGCTTCATGACGATGTTATCCCTTTTAAATCGCATCTATTTAGTATATTTTAGCGCGTAAAGTCAAGTATTTTTCAGAAGTTGCTTTCTGAATAAGCATAGAACGTATAATGGCCCTAGAAATTTAGACACGGGAAGAGGTTGAAATAAGATATACTCAAGCATGATGAGAGAACAGGATACAGCTGCGTTCAAAGCGCGAGTCGTTTAAGAGCAATTTCTGGCAGTCAAAAACGATCGAGCGCTGGCCGAAAGCGCTAAAGAAAGGCATCATGTGGCTGAGAATGCTTGTGTCATGATATACTTTTGTGGAGAAACAGGGCAGATGCCTCATGCAAGATCAGACCAGGTCGGTGCAATGTTCTTCTAACACAGCAAGAGAGGAGTATGTCGTATGGCACAAACCAGTGTACGTGTCCGAACTGTTCAGGATGCCTGCGTCGCTGTAGGGTGGACTGGGCATCGCACTCTCACCGTTGACCGCTCAGAGCAGACTGGGGGCATGGGATTAGGATTCAATGGAGGTGAGCTCCTGTTGCTTGCCATTGGCGGATGTTACTGCAATGATATCTTTCGCGAGGCTGCGAAGCGGGGCATGGTGATCAAAAGCGTGCAAGTGGATGTGCAAGCTGACTGGGGAGGTGAGCCAGTTCGTGCACAAAATGTCATCTACTCTACTCGGATTGAAGCAGAGGCCAGCGAAGCCGAGATTCTAGCATTGATTGAGCAGACAGATCGAGTCGCCGAGATTCCCAATTCGCTGAGGTTGGGGACACCAGTGATGCTCGCAGAGGCCCAGGCCATCTCACTTGAAAAGTGAAAAATTGCCATCACACTATCACGGATGATACTGCAATGGCAATAAAGTTAGCTATTTTCTCTCCTACTCCAGGTGTTCAGCAATAAGCTCTGCCAGATGCAACACGCGCATAGGTCGTCCGCTGGCATCTACGCCGCCGCGCAGGTGCATAATACAGCCGGGATTATCGACAACAAGAACGCTTGCGCCGGTGCTCTGAGCATTGTTGAGCTTGTTGTCGAGGATCTTCGACGAGACATCGCCATGCTCCAACGAGACGGCCCCACCAAAGCCACAACACACATCGGACTGCGGCATCTCGCGCAGTTCTAGCTTGAGCGCATCCTGCATAACACGGCGCGCCTCGGAACGCAGACCGAGGCAATTACAGGACTGGCAGGAGTCGTGATAGGTAACCACAACATCGCTCTTAGCCGCTGGACGGATTGGCAGCTCGACATCGCTGTTCAAGACCACACGATCCATGAAGCTGGCGAAGTCGATAGTCTTCTCAGCCAGCAGACGCGCACGACGCAACCAGCCTTCGTAGTGCAGATCCTCGAAGAGCCTGATGTAGTCCTGCACGATAGTTACGGTGCAGCTGGTGGAGGCGCTGATAATATAATCAGCCTTATTTTCTATAAGAGCACGTTCGAGCGCCACGATGGTCTGTTTCTCCATCGTTATACCGTCGCGCCTGTCTCCAGAGTTCATAGCGATCAGACCACAACAGTTCTGCGACTTTGGATAAACCACACGCACGCCTACAGACTCCAGCACCTTGATCACGGCCTCGCCCATCTCAGGATAGAGCCGATCCGTCATACAGCCAGCAAAGTAGCATACAGTCAGGTCAAGTCCTTTCTTCTTTGCCTGGCTATCTACTACCTTTTTATTATCCACTCTATCGCGCAGAGGTCTGAAAGCAAAAGTGGGTATGCTGCGCCACTTTGCCTGCTCGGCGAGCTGTCGCATCAAAGGCAGTCGAGCCAGCAGACCGAAGCTACGCGCACGGATATAGGTGCCACCACGACTGAGCACGAGTTGTCCGACACTGGCGACGCGCGCGAAGATGTCGAAGAGGCGTGGATGCGCCATAAGACCGAAGACCACTTTTTTGATCGGGTTCAGCCCCTTCGCTTCCACTGTACGACTGCGTACATCGAGGATCAGGTTGGGCAACGGAATCTCGACCGGGCAGACCGTTTCGCAGGCATTGCAACTGACACACAGGCTCTGCGGCCCCGCGCCAGCTTCAATACCGTGATGGAACGGTGTGACGACCAGACCAATAGCTCCGCTATAGATGTAACCGAAGGCATGCCCACCCACTTGCTGATAGGGTGGACAAATATTAGCACAGGCTGCACAACGAATACAACGCAGGGCCTCTTTGAAACGTGGATCGGCCCGCATCACACTGCGCCCATTGTCGAGCAGGACTATATGCATCTCTTTACCCGGAGTCGCGGGACCAGTGAGAAAGGTCGTATAGCTGGTGATGGGCTGAGCGGTGGCGCTACGTGCCAGGAGACGTATCTGCGTCATGGCGTCAGCAAAGGTACCAACCAGCTTGTCATAACCTGCCATGACCACGTGGACTGGCGGCAAGGAGGTGACAAGACGCCCGTTGCCCTCGTTCGTCATCATCATCACGGTACCACCCTCGGCGATCAAAGCGTTAGCACCGCTGATGCCCATGCCAGCATTCAAAAATGACTTGCGATGTTCTACGCGAATGACGGCCACCTGCTCAGCAACATCCTCGCGCGAAATCTCACGACCGATAGCTTCGCTGAGGATAGCTCCAACCTGCTGGCGCGTTTTGTGGATAATGGGCATGACCATATGCGAAGGGCGCTCGTGATCAAGCTGCGCGACCCATTCGCCCAGATCGGTCTCCACAGGCTTAATGCCACGAGCTTCTAAATAGGCATTGAGTTCGGTCTCTTCACTGACCATCGTCTTGGACTTGACGACCAGATCGATTCCCTTGCGGTGGCAGAGTTCATAAATATAGCGATTGGCATCTTCTATTGTACGCGCCTCGTAGACAATCGCTCCGGCGGCCTCAGCATTTGCTTTAAATTGCGCCACCAGTTCCGGTTGATGCTCAATAGCATAGTTTTTGGCATCACGCAGCATCGAGCGCAGATTGACAAAACCATACTCTGGACCGTAATCGGTCTCTTCAGCGGCAAAGGTACTGAGACGCGAGGCACGCCAGTTAGGAGCGAAACGGCCAAGAGCGGCCTGCAAATTTTTGTCCTCCAGAGCGCTCTTGAGACGTACATCGAACGGCTGGTCTTCATGAGTGGGATGTTCTTTCTCTTCAGTGAGCACCTGTTGAACGGAACCACTATGCGTCAGGGTATCCTGTGCAGGAGCTACCCGGCCCAGCTCCCCTTCCACGACGGGCTGCTTCTTTGGAGTTGGAGCATTATCTTGTATGGTCATAGCTGCTTTGCTTCCCAATCTTGAACAATGAGAACGCACAACGTCTTTGGCCCTTGCACACCGATGGTAAGCGTACGCTCGATGTCCGCGGTACGGCTTGGACCCGTTACAAGAGAAATGTAATGACGCTGATCTGGACCAGCTTTCGTGATTTGCTGCAGACGGGCACCCACTTCATCAAGCATGGGTACAAGATCGCCTGCACGCACGAGCACGAAATGGGTGAGAGTGAGCATGCTCACCACACGCCCTTCGAGTGAATTTTCGGCTAAGAGGACGGAACCAGTCTCCGCCACCGCCAGTTCTGCACTGGAGAGGCCTGCTGGAGCATCCGCGACACTGGCAGGAGTCCCAGCCTCGCGAATGCGAATGCCCTGATCTCTCAGCATGGACAAAATAGTGGACCAGGGGGAACGTGCGGAAAAATCAGGAGGAACAACGACTTCTTTCTCTGCCAGCGCCGGGTGTGAAGCAATCACCTGAGTTGCTTCTGCCAGATCAGCGACGAGGCGGCTCTCGCCTCCAGAGGCGGAAAGGCGCTCTTGAAAGCGCGTGAAAAGGTCCTGTGTCATGATCACACTCCCTTCATCACAACACTACGCAGTACAATATCCTATCCTACCAAATAAGCATAACATTTCTGTAACAGAAAAGTACATAGCTGGCATCAATCTCATCCTTTCTCTCGCCAACTGCAAATATTCTCCAGGTGTTTTTTGGATGCCCGAGTATCATGACCTTATTTCGATCCCAGGCGTAGATAATAGCAAGAAATGACCTTTACCTGTTTACATGCTTCCCGAGGTATCACGTTTCTTACCAGGTTATCGGTTACATAAAAAACTGTGCAGAAAACTTGCTATTTCTCCCAGAAAGGATTAAAATATTCCTTGAAGCGAATATTCGAATTGTGCGGAGTATGAGATGGAAAGAGAGCTAGAATTACAATTGTACCGACTACAAGCCGAACTATGCCAGGTACTTGCAGATCCGACGAGGCTGGAAATCCTTGCGCTACTTGGTACAGGTCCACGAGCAGTGAAGGATCTGGTGGAGGCAACTGGACAAAGACAGGCAAAGATCAGTCAGCATCTTGCAGTGCTACGACAACGTGGTATCGTGCAAACGGAACGTGCTGGCACTGAAATACGCTATTCGTTGGCCGATACGCGTATTCTGGATGCCTGCCATATCACGCGAGATGTTTTATTGCAGCAACTCACACAGCAAGGGACATTGGCAACCCAGCTCCGCGAAGTGCAGGCAAACTCATAATCGATGGATGCAGTACCATTGAGAGAACGCACTCTATCAGACAAAAAAACCAGGAAAAGTAATTATCAAGCTTACTCTTCCTGGTCTTTTACTTGCTACCAGCCTCACACGAGTCCTTGTGGGACAATATGCCAATATGCCCGGTTAAACAGTTGCTTCTCCATATGATAGTACATGCCAGGTCTTGGAGGGCGAGGTGGATGCTCATAGTTGAAGACCAGTTGTGTAGCCCTGCTCTGTCCGGTCTCCAGGAAACACATCACCTCTCCATCGTAGGTTGCATGCTCACCTTCTGGCTCCTCGCCCCGCACTTCAGCAATCAGCCGATGGGCTACAACTTTCGCCTCAAAATGGGCTGCAGATCCACTCTTAGAGACCGGAAGGTCGGTAGCATCGCCGATAGCATAAATGTGCTTGTGACCTTTGACCTCCAACGTGTTGCGATCAGTGGGGATCCATCCCTGCTCATCGCCCAGACCAGATGCCTCGATCATCTCCGCCCCACGATGTGGAGGTACAAGCACCAGGAGATCATATGGCACCTCTTCGCCCTCCATTGAGGAGAGTACCTTACGTCCAGGATCGATAGCCTCCGCATTGAAGAAAACAGTGTACTTAATATCGCGTTCCTCCAGCATAGGAGTAACAAACTCAGCCACGCTCTCTATAGTAAAGACTCTCGGCAATGGGTAGAGATAATGAATTTCAGTACGCTGGCGTAACCCACGTTTGCGTAGCCAATCCTCAAGCAAAAAGGCAAATTCCAGGGGAGCAGGAGGACAGCGATAGGGAATACCACCGACTGCAATAACGATACGACCCCCTTCAAATTGATGCAGGGCTTCTCGTAATTGCAGTGCTCCGCTTGTACTATAAAAGTGATGCCAGCCACCGACTCCTTCACTCCCATCCAGACCTGGCAGATCTGCTGGAGCCAGTCGTGCGCCAGTTGCAAGGACCAGGTAATCATATGCATACGTCGCTTCAATAGCACCACCAGTGCCAATGATACCGTTCTGTCCCTCGCTTTGTTGAACCTGCAATTCGTGCCTGGCAGGATCGATAGTACGAACATAGCCTTTCACAAAGTGGACATGCTTATTGAGTAAGTCACGCTCATTGCGCAGCAATTGGTCACTGTCTGCGTCGATATGATTAAAAGGCATATACAACCAGGTAGGCATATAGACATGCTTATCTGAGCTTGCGATAAGCGTGATCTCGGCTTCATGGGGACGCAATGTCCGTGCCAGGAGGTTTGCGACGATGGTGCCGCCTACACCACCGCCGATAATCATAATACGCTTTGGCATACGACATGCCCTCCTTGCTTAATGAAGCTTGCGCACGATAAAGCGTGTGTAGCCTTGTTCTGTAACAGTGCCTATCATCTCATGATTGGCCTTGCGTACCCAGGCAGGAATATCCCGTAACGAGCCAGGATCACCGGAAAGGACTGCAAGCACGCCCTGTACAGGCAAGACTTTTATCCCGCGAATGAGTTCCATGAGAGGTCCAGGGCAAAAACTGCCGCGCGCATCAATCTCTTTATTAATTGTCGCATTGGAAAGTTCTGACATAGCTATGACTTCCTTTCAAGCAGGAAAAAACACTTCCCCGCAATTTTATCAGATAAACAGGGTAACGTTGCCCTCGCTGGAGCGCTCAACAAAAGTTGCCACCCCGGTAACATCATCGACGATAGGCTCCAGATCTTCGAGTTTCATGTCAAACAGCTCCATCGTCATACTACAGGCATAGATTTTCACGTCGCCTATCTCTTTCGCTCCTTTGAAGTTTTCCATCCACGAGGGAACCTTCTTCATCATCATCTGCTCCATCATCATGGAGGCGTAATCGGCGAAATCCTTGCTGACCCGTGTATTGGTCTCATAATTTCCCTTACGAAAGGCCTCCAGGCCCCAGGTTGTAAGGAAAACTTCGACTTCCATACCCATAGCTGCTGCGCCTGTGGTAAGAATTGATGCTGCCATCAACTTATCAACGGTACCGGAAAAGACGATCAATGACATTCTATTTTGCATGGTTCCTGACTCCTTTGTATTTCTGAACTATAGGAAAGACAACAGTACAACATATCTTCATGAGGGCATCGCGGCGGTAGCACTCGTCTCCTCCGCTTCAACAATGCGGAAGGTATGGGTTAAGTGAGCAACCTTTCCAAGCATAGCACCTGCTCCACAGTAGCGATCTTCTGAAAGCTGAATCGCACGTGCTACTGCTCCCGGTGGAATATCGTGACCAGTGATAACATGCTCAACTGTAATCTCTACAAACACCATTGGGTGCTCTTCCGCTCGTATTCCCTCAACGCGAACCTCGTAGCCAGTGATCTGCAGCCGTTTTTTGCGTAAGATCGAGATGACATCCATCCCGGTACAACCAGCCAGGCCCATCAATAGCAGTTCCATGGGAATGAAACCTGCATTCTGACCTCCACTATGCTCGGCGGCATCGAGGGTCACATGATGTCCGGATCCACTTTCCGCATCAAAGCGCATGCCTGCCTCAAGTCTCACCAGCGCGGTCATCTTCTCTGCCATAATATTTTCCCTTCCATTCGAATATTCGTTAATTCGAATACTACTGACAAAATGAATTATAGAGTACCAGCATCTCTGAACTATCACGGCCCCTGGTTGTATTATCACAGCAGGATCACATTTCTTCAGCGGAGTGCATCAGTAAGAATAAGACAAAAGGCTTGACATACCGCAAAGAAAGATGTTAGCATTCATATCATGAAGACATTCATCGGGCTCATAGGAGCATACATACAAATGAGTGATTTTACCGCATAAGCGACCACGCCGGGCTTATGCGGTAAGCAATGGCAAACTGCTAATGCACCTCCTCTATTCAGCAATGAGCTGATGGAGCAGAATGTTTAGATTTGCAGTGGCAGTATTGTTTTCTCCCTTACCACCTTCATCCCTCGGCGGTGTCGCTGGGCACCGCTCGCCTCGCAGCAATCCGTACTCCCATGTAGCTAACACTCCATTGTTGCACGCACACCACGAGCAGGTGTCCCTCAAATTCTCACAGACAACGATGAATTACGATGTATCAATGGAGCAACTACTTATGCCAACACTACAAAAAGATGAAATGAAAACAAGTATCAAGTCTCTGCGCCCTATTCCACTCTGGCGCAACCGGGATTTCCTGTTGCTCTTAAGCGGACAGGGTATCTCAGCTATGGGGACACAGGTATCGCAATTCGCCTTCCCACTCCTGATCCTGGCGCTCACGCATTCTCCAGCGCAGACAGGCTTGATGACGGCTCTACGTGGTCTGCCTTATGCATTATTCAGTCTTCCGGCAGGAGCGCTGGTTGATCGCTGGAATCGCAAACTGGTGATGATTCTCTGTGATACGGGACGAGCAATAGCGCTTGCCAGTATTCCTATCGCCTTCGCCACTGGCTGGTTGACTATTACACAGCTTTACCTTGTCTCGCTGATCGAGGGAACACTCTTTGTCTTCTTCCACATGGCGGAAGCGGCAACATTGCCTCATGTAGTGTCACAGGAACAGCTCTCGACGGCCACCGGACAGAACGAAGTCCTGGCTTCCAGTTCGGTCCTGATCGGTCCATCTATCGGCGGCATTCTTTATACCATTTCCAGCCTGCTGCCATTTCTGGCCGACGCGGTCTCTTATGCCTGCTCGGTCTGCTCATTGCTCTTTATCAAAGCACAGTTCCAGGAAAAACGGACAGCGGCTCCACAGAAGTTATGGATTGAAGTCAAAGAAGGACTGGCCTGGCTCTGGCAACATGAACTTATCCGTTTCACTGCTATAGTGACCGGTGGGCTGATTACATCGAGTATTGGCTATGTTTTAATCGTCGTGGTCATGGCACAGAGCCAGCATGCAAGCTCGTTTACTATCGGACTCATTTTCGCCAGTGGAGGCGCGGGAAGCGTCGTTGGCGCACTCCTCGCCAGTCCTATCCAGAAGCGCTTTGGCTTTGCACGTGTCATGATCGGCGCAACATGGATCTGGGCACTCTCCTGGTTGCTCTTCGTGTTCGCATATAACCCATTATTATTGGGAATTGCCAATGGATTAGGCTATACCATCGTACCGATTTTTATGGTCTCGCAATTCAGTTACCGTCTCGTACTGATACCGGACCATCTACAGGGTCGCGTTAACAGCGTCTTCCGCCTGATCGCCTTCGGGAGCCAACCTGTCGGATTGGCCCTGACCGGGATCTTACTACAGGCTATTGGCCCTGTTCCGACAGTGCTTGTACTCTTCGTTCCACAGCTTGCACTTGCTATCGCTGTCACAATAAACAGACATGTACGGCAGGCACATCCAATTAAACGGTTATAATAGATATATGCAATCCCGCAGAAGTGAGTTTGATCCTCACTTCTGCGGGTTCCCTTCTTCCCCTAAAGTAGAGATCTCTTTGTAAAGTGCTTCGGTTTTTGCCAGGGATTCCTGGAGTTGAGCACCGGTCGTTCCGGTTGCTCCCAGAAGTGCATAGATTCTCTCAAGGAAGTTTTCCGGTCGTATGCTGAAAGAAGAGAGATCTACCGCAAGCTTTTTCTCGCTGAGATAATAGGTTAAATTCTCCACCAGCGCTTATGCCACGCTCTTGCATTCAGAAGTGCCTGTTGCGTATCTTGCGTCAGGATCGTCTGACACCGTTCCAGTTCTGGAGCGGTTGCGTAGAGATCGACGATACCCAGATTGACTCCTATGAGAGGCTCGACGACGGCGGCAGTACAATATGGAACGTAGGCTGCGCTATAACCGCCAGCCTGTAGCATGACGAGGCGTCCATCACAGATCTCTTCGGCCAGGCCAATCATAAGTGCTGAGAGATGACGGTAGCCCTGCATGGTCAGCATCATATGCGCCATCGGATCAAGCCAGCTCGCATCCTGCCCGGCGGTGATAATGATTAATTGTGGACGGAATTGTTGTCCTATGGGCAAGACCAGTTGCTCAAAGGCTGCTCGATAGCCACGATCACCAGTACCTGGAGGCAAAGGAATATTGACGCTATAGCCAGTACCAGCGCCATTACCGACCTGCTCCAATTCGCCCCACAGCTTAGGAAACCAGTTCTGTTGATGTAACGAGACAAAGAGAACGCCAGGGTCCTGATAAAACGCATCCTGGGTTCCGTTACCGTGATGTACATCCCAGTCAACGATCATGATACGCTCAAGACCATAAACGTTACGAGCATGATGGGCGGCGAGCACCGTGTTGTTAAAGATACAGAAACCCAGTGCCTTATTGCTCATGGCATGATGACATGGAGGACGCAAAAGGGCATAAGCATTATGTACCCTACCCTCCAGCACAGCACTCACCGCGTTCATTGCTCCGCCAGCAGCATAGAGCGCCGCTTCAAATGAACCCGGACCAAGCACCGTATCTTCGTCCACTTCCCCCCAATCGGTTAACAAAGGACCCTGTACTGGCCCGTTCTCAGAGAGCGCTCGGATGCCGGCAATATATTCGCGCGTATGATAGACAGCCAGTTCATCCTCAGAAGCTGCTCGAGCAGCAATAGGAAGCATACGGGCAGTCAGACCGGAACCGTCAAGGAACTCTTTCGTACGGCGCGTGATAGCTACAGACGAAGGATGGGGTTCGGGCGATAGTTCAAATGAACCGCCATTCATCTGCACCCGCATCTCCGTACCTGTATCGTGAGAGAGATAACGCTCATCAAAAACAAAGCCAGTACGAGAGGAGGGCATGATACGACCCTTTCTAAAAAAGATACAGGCTACGTAAAAGCAAGTTTTATAGGGCTTGAGAACGGCGCATAGCAGCTCGAACTAACTTGATCTCATCAAAAGAATATTCGTCGCCCAACACGTCCTTGACAGGTCTGAGGAACCCATCGCCTATCTCTTGCCATGCCGCATAAATAGCCATATGCCGCTCAGGTGGTATCAGTCGTGTAAGATCAACATCTTCCCCAGCCTCAATTAAGCTACATAGATGATCTACAATCGTTCTAATACTGCGGCCAGATTCATTAGCAATTGCTTCAAGATCTAATCCACGACGGTACAGCTCAAACGTATAATGACGCGGAGATTGAGGGATACTAACTGAAGCACGCGTTGTCTTTTGCGGCTCATACACTACGTTTCCATCAGTGTTTATGTCTCGTGATTCACAGTAAGACCGGATTTCATCCGTAAAAAGCGTATAGTACATTTCTAATTTGCGTTTGCCCACTCCTGGCAGTTGGAGAAATGCAGATTGGCTCAAAGGTAAGCGTTGCGCCATTGCTCTGAGCGTGGAGTCGGGAAAAATAAAAAAGGGTGGTAGACTCTGTTCATCAGCCAGCCGCCAGCGCAAAGAACGTAGAAACTGAAACAACTCCTCCTCAGCCTCTGCTGACAACATAGAAGGCACGGCTGCTTTCTTTGTATCCCCACTCAATTCGTCAGGCGCTACCAGTCCTACCTCCATAGTATGCTGTGCGCAATAATCGCGAATCTCCTCAGTAAAGACGGTAAAGTACGCCTCCAATTTGTTACGACCAATACCCGGAATATGGGCAAATTGTTCCTCGCTCTGTGGCCGCTCATGGGCCATTGCTTTGAGGCTGGCATCCGGCAAGATCACATAAGGAGGTACGCCCATTTCATCGGCAAGGCGTTTGCGCAGATCGCGCAGATGCTGGAATAATGCAACTTCCTCTGGCCCCAGTTCAGAAACTGTCGACGCTTTTTCTTTTTGATCTATAAGAGTTTCACCAGCGGTCTTCTCCTGACGCACAGGCTTGACCACTTTAGCAACCTCTACTTCACGCTGTCTACGTAAAATCTCGCGTGAAAGCGCATTGAGTTTGATGACAGGGAAACCATCAGCCGTCTCGCTCATCACACCCTGTTGGAGCAGTGAACGGCCTAGATGGAGCCATTCTTCCATGCTCAGATCTTTGCCGATGCCATAAGTTGAGAGCTGGTCATGCCCAAAATCGCGAATCTTTTGTGTGTTCGCGCCACGTAATACTTCAATAATGTAGCGCATACCGAAGCGTTCTCGCGTTCTCGCCACGCACGACAAGAATTTCTGCGCGTCGATGGTACGATCTTCCAGAATCTGTGGCTGTAAGCAATTATCGCAGTTACCACAAGTGTCGTCTGCCAGCGTCTCGCCAAAGTAACCCAGGAGCACGCGCCGACGACATACCATACTTTCACCATAGGCGATCACCTGGTTGAGTTGCTGACGAGCAATACGCTGTTCCTGCTCATCGGCCTTCTGCTCAATGATATACTCATATTTTCTACGATCCCCATAATTGAGAAAGAGGATACACTGTGCAGGCTGCCCATCACGTCCGGCACGCCCGGATTCCTGGTAGTATCCTTCCAGGCTCTTAGGTAGATCGTAGTGAATAACAGCTCGTACGTCTGGCTTGGCTATGCCCATTCCGAAAGCAATCGTAGCAACCAGCACTGGAACATCATCACGAATAAAGCTGTCTTGATTTGCTGCACGTTGCTCATTCGATAGGCCTGCATGGTACGGTAGAGCACGAATACCATCACGGTTCAGAGCATCACTGGTCTCATCTACCGTTTTTCTGCTCTGGCAATAGATAATAACAGGCGCACCAGGCCGCTCACGCAGAAATTGTACAAGTTCCTTATAAGATCCAGCCTTCTTTTGACGCACTTCATAGAAAAGATTGGGACGATTAAAACTGGCGATGTGAATATGCGGATTGCGCAATCTAAGTTGCGTCAGGATATCCAGGCGTACCCGTTCGGTCGCAGTCGCGGTGAGTGCAAACATAGGAGTCTGCAGATAACGATTGCGCAACAGTCCCAATTGCCGATATTCCGGACGAAAATCATGGCCCCATTCGCTGACACAATGCGCCTCATCGACCGCCAGCAACGACAGGCCCATACGCATCTGCACTTCATCCAGCAGCAATAAAAAGCTCTGCGTTAAAAGACGCTCTGGAGCCACATAGAGCAATTTCAACTCACCTTGCAACGCCGCCTGCTCACGCTGAGAACGCTCATCAGGAGGCAAAGAACTATTGATGAATGTAGCGGGAATACCATTAGCTCGCAGTCGGTCCACCTGATCTTGCATCAAAGCAATCAATGGTGAAATGACTACCGTCAGACCTGGCAGTAATAAGGCAGGCAATTGATAGGTCAAAGATTTCCCACCGCCCGTTGGCATCAATACCAACGAATCATGACCTGAGAGCGCCATCTCAACAACTTCGCGTTGGCCGGGTAGAAATGTATCATATCCAAAATACTGTTTCAATGCCTGTGCTATACGGTCCAACTCTTTACATGCTCCTCGCTACATACTAACAGAAATAATACCATGGAAAAGATACACGAAGAAATCGGCCCAGCTCTTCCTAATGTTCCATTATAGCCTATCCTTAGCCTTGATGTACTACTCTTCCAGGTTGAGCCAGCGCAGTTCTTCCGGCGTCAAAGTGATATCCAGCGCGGGCAGGGATGTACGTGTCTCTGAGAGGGCGCGTGGCCCTATCAATGGGAAGGTCGGGAACGGCTGCGAGAGCACGTAGGCCAGGGCAATGTTGATCGGCAGAACACCACGCTCTTTTGCCAGGGCATTCGTGCGTTCCAGACGACGGAAGTTATCGTCACTATACCAGCAACGCACAAGTTCCGGGTCGGAGTGATCATCCGGGTGCGCACGACCAGTAAAGAAGCCACGTGCCTGGCTAGACCAGGGCATCAGAGCCATACCTGTCTTTGTCAACCAGGCACGAGAAGCAGCATCCGAGGCAGAGATACAGCCAGCCCAGACGGGATCTACCATACGCGCCAGGCTGAAGTTATTGCTGATAGCAGCAAAGCCGGTGAGACCATGTTCAGTTGCCCATTTGTTGGCAGCTTCGACACGCTCTATGGACCAGTTTGAGCCACCAAAAGCACGGATACGTCCGGCAGCTTTATGCTCGTTGAGGACAGAAACAAACTCGTCAACAGGCACCTCAAGATTGTCACGGTGCAGCATATAGATATCTACATAATCGGTCTGCAAGCGCTCAAGGCTTTTCAGCAGTTGGGATGTGAGCTTTTCAGGCGTACAGTTTGGCGTATGCGCTCCCTTGTCGAGGAGAACAACCTGCTCACGAATACCCCGATTTTTTACCCACTGTCCCAGGATCTGCTCACACTTGCCACCAGCATAGATATACGCCGAGTCAAAGCAGTTCCCACCCTGCTCGAAGAAGTCATCGAGCATAACAGCCGCAGGAGGCATAGTTACCTGGTTGTCCACTCCCATCACGACGCGTGAGACAGGTTTTTCAACACCCGGAATATGCCCATACTTCATGTTATTGCTTGCTCGAATGGCGAGCGGGCGTCTATGCACTGTCTGTGTCTGTGCTTCGGGACGCTCTGCATCATAGACCAGGCCAATGGCCTCGCGCCAGCGATCAAGAGTTCGCATATTTCCGAGCGTGTCGTCCCAACTCATATAAGGAGCCTGTCGCGCATCAAGGTATGCAGCAACAGCGTCGGCCTCGATCGCATAAGGTCCTGTTGCACTCTCGATGGTGATCTCCTGCATCTTCTCCTCAGCATACTTGTTGATAATAATCGTACTGGTACCAGCATTGCGAGTAGCTAGCCAGGGCGCAGGCACAAAAATTGACCCTTGTGTCCCAAAAATGCGTACAGCATCCTCGGCATTCAGTTGTACTCCTGCGAACAACTGAGCAATAATGTCACCAGGGAAAGTAAGTGTAGCTGTCGCGTATTCATCTACGCGGCTGATTGGTCCAATATGAGCTGCTCCGCTTACATGAACAGGTTCAGCAAAAGCTTTTCCGCTAGCAGCACCCGCAATCAGGCGAGCCATCGAGGTACAGTAACCACCAACATCGAGGATACCTCCACCACCAAGCGCATTGTTCAAGAGTCGACTTTCGGCAGTAAATGGGGCAGCAAAACTGAATGTCGCTTCGATAACGCGCACCTCGCCAATGGCACCTGAGCGGATTAATTCGACGAGTTGCGCAGTCTGGGCATGACAACGATACATAAACCCTTCCATCAGAAACACATCGTTACGTCTCGCAGCCTCAACGATAGCCATCGCCTCGGCATGATTAAGTGCAATGGGCTTCTCGCACAGAACATGTTTACCAGCTTCAGCCGCCTTGATCGCCCACTCGGCATGTATTGGATGAGGAGTCGAAATATAGATTGTTTGCACATCTTTGTCAGCTAAAAGCGCTTCATAGCTACCATGGCAGTGCGGAACCTCCCATTTCTCACCGAACGCATCAGCCCCGGTCTGAGTGCGACTACCAACCGCCACCAGCTTTCCGGTCTTAGACGATGCAAGACCGCCAGCAAAAATTTTGGCAATTCTCCCGGTACCAAGAATACCCCAGGCAAGCTTTTCCGCCATGGTTTTACTCCTCTAGCACGTCATTAAATCGGATGACATTCGAAACGGAGATTGACGAACGAATCTCTTTTTTTTAATATACAGAAAATTTAATCAGGGCACGTCGTTTGCCCTGATTCGTTGGAATATTCTTTTATTTATGTATATAGAGTAAATCAAAACGATTGTATAATTACATCTCTCTATTTCAGTATAACATAGGGATTCTTGCGTCGTCAATAGAGAAGAACCCGTCCTTCAACATCTTGCTTTTTCGCCCGTACTCGTGCATAATGGGCAAGCAATACTGATGAGGAGGGTATGTGGATTATGTTTGCAACGGTACAAAGTTGCGCGGTTGTTGGTTTAGAGGGTGCATTGGTAAAGGTAGAAGTGGATATTGCCAATGGTATGATGTCCTTCGCGCTGGTTGGTCTTCCCGATACAGCCGTGAATGAGGCCAAGGAACGCGTCAAAGCGGCAATCAAGAACAGCGGTTGTCTTTTCCCCTATAAGCGTATTACGGTGAATCTTGCCCCTGCCGATCTACGTAAGGAAGGACCAGCGTATGATTTACCGATAGCGATCGGCATTATGCTGGCATATGACCAGATCCACCAGGATGAGCAGATCAACGAGTATCTCTTTTTAGGAGAACTTTCACTGGATGGCAGTGTACGACACACGAATGGCATTCTGCCTATGGTAGCCGTAGCACGTGAGAAACAGGTGAAGGTGGTCTTTGTTCCGGCAGTCGATGCGGCTGAGGCAACGCTCGTCGATGGTGTAACAGTCTACCCGGTTGAGGCGCTCGGACAACTGGTCGCGCACCTGAATAAAGAACGCCTCATTGAGCCCTATCAGCGCGATCCCAACATCCTGGATAACGCAAAAGAGGCCATCTATGCACAGGACCTGGCAGCTATACGTGGACAGGAACATGTCAAGCGCGCCCTGGAGGTTGCCGCCAGTGGAGGACACAATATTTTGATGAGCGGCCCTCCTGGATCAGGCAAGACACTGCTCGCTCGCGCCACACCTTCTATCCTGCCCAGAATGACCATCGAAGAGGCGCTTGACGTGACCAAGATTTACAGTGTCAGTGGCATGTTGCCCCCGGAAGTGCCACTTATTTTGCAACGTCCATTTCGTTCGCCACACCATACGACCAGTCATGCAGGACTGGTTGGCGGTGGACGTATTCCGCGTCCCGGCGAGATCAGTCTGGCACATCGCGGTGTGCTTTTTCTCGACGAGTTGCCCGAGTTTGGTCAGAATGTGCTGGAGGTATTACGCCAACCGCTGGAGGATAAGGTGGTGACAATCTCGCGTGCACAGGGAACTATTACCTATCCCGCGAATTTTATGCTGGTGGCTGCCATGAATCCCTGTCCATGCGGATTTTTTAATGATCCCGTCAGAGAATGCGCCTGTTCCGCCACCGCCATCGCACGCTACCAGAAACGTATCAGCGGGCCGCTGCTCGATCGTATTGATATTCACGTCGAGGTACCACGTATCGACTATGAGAAACTGGCAGATAAACGCCAGGTAGAGAATTCGGCAACCGTCCGCGCACGTGTACAGGCGGCCCGCGATCGGCAGCTCCAACGCTTCACAGGCACAAATTTGACCTGCAATTCTGAGATGGGACCAGCCGAGGTACACGCATTCTGCGAAGTAGACGCTTCAGGACAAAAGCTCCTCAAGACCGCAATGCAACAACTTCACCTCTCAGCACGCGCCTTTCATCGCGTCTTGAAGCTGGCTCGCACAATTGCTGATCTTGCTGAGAGCAATACGATCGAGACAAATCATATTGCAGAAGCTATTCAATATCGTCCCCGTGTGGGTTCATAAGCGTTGATTGGCTTCTTCCACATAACTGTGGATAACTGCTTTATTGAGTTTTGTCCTCAAAAAATTGTCCGAATTCGGCACTTGAGATGATCTCAGCCATACTGGTGTAGGTGCCATACTCAAGCAGTTCACGAGCAATAGTGCGCAAATGAGCAAGTGTAGCTCGCATCAATCCAGAGGCAAAGCTGATCCGTGCTACACCCAGACGCGCAAGTTCAGGTATGGTGGGAGTTGTAGGGCCTGCGACGATATTGATTGGCCCATCAATCGCCTGTACCAGCTTTGCGATTGTGTCAGTATCGCTTACTCCGATTAAGAAGAGGCAGTCAGCCCCGGCCTGCCGATAGGCATTTGCACGCCGCACAGCCTCTTCAAAACGAGTAGAGGGATCTCCTATTGCCAGCAAAAACACGTCAGTACGCGCATTAATCACCAGCGGCATGTCCAACGACGACGCCAGTTCACGAATAGCAGCAAGCAGTTTAACCTGGAACGACATATCTACTAGCGATCTTGCCTGCTGTCTGGTCGAATCTTCAATATTAATCCCAACGGCACCTGCATCGATGATCGCTCTAACCACTGCAAGCACTTCTTCAAGAGTATTACCATAGCCTGCCTCAAGATCAACAGAAAGGGGATATGTAATAACGCGTGTTATGCGTGCCACCAGCTCAACCAGCATATCACGGCTGATACGCTGTCCATCAGGATAGCCAGACGCGGCAGCGACACCAGAACTGGTGGTAGCTACAGCTTGAAATCCGGCCTGTTCGAGAATACGCGCACTCACTACATCCCACGCATTGGGCAAAACGAGGGGTGAGGGTCCATGATGCAAAGCACGCAAGTGAACAGCTCGCTCTTTTTGAGTATGCAAAGTCATCGTCAAAACCTCCTGAGAAATCGTCATCTGTCAACATCTTCATAATACCTGCCAGGGAATAGCGTGGCAACAGCCAATTGTGATGTTTTTGTGAAGATGAATACATCCCTTGTGGCAAAACAGTGATTTGGCAGTGGTACCTTGAAAGGAAGGTTCAATTAGCGAAAAGAGGTATATGTTATGAACATTCTTGTGATCTATGATTCCGAATTTGGGAATACTGAACAACTTGCCCGCAAGATTGGTAGCACGTTAGAACAATATGGCAAGGTACAGCTTGTCCCTGCCGCAACAGCAAGCAAACTTGAATTACAGGGCATAGATCTGTTGCTTATTGGTGGTCCAACACAGCGTCACGGACTTACCGCAAGTATTCACGCATTGTTGGAGAACCTTCCCCACGGATCTTTACATAATATAGCAGCAGCGGCCTTCGATACGCGCTATCAAAAGGCAACCTGGATAACGGGCTCCGCAGCCGAAACGATTACGAAGATGCTACGCAAGGCAGATGCCCGGCTCCTGGTTCCGGCCAAAAGCTTCTTCGTTGGCGATCGGGAAGGGCCACTTCTCGAAGGAGAACTCGAACAGGCGGCAGCCTGGGCACACACACTGGCAGAACGCTTCAAAGCAAACTACGTTGGGTAGACGTGCAGGCATGCAAAATCCTCGCGGGAGACGCCTCCCACGAGGATTTTTGTTTACTAACGGGTAAGAAGCACACTCCATGACTATAAGTAATACGCCTCATCATATTCTACTTCGGTGGACCAGAAATGATGATGTTTCTCATTTTTCTCAAAGAGCGCATCATGGAGATACGGAGAGGCGAAAATAGCCCCTCTCATGGTCGGGCGTTTCCAGATACGAGGACGACGTTTGAAGACACGACGCGTATGAAGAGCTAAACTCATCTTTACGCCGAGAGCAATTAGTACAAAAACAAGCAGGCTTGCAAAAAAGAATATGACCATCATAGATCTGCTTTTCCTCTCCAGGCATCTGATCCCATATCAAAGAGCTACACTTTACATCCAATAGACGTTTCACGCTTGCTAAAATAAATTCTCTACCATCATTTTTATACTTATCCTGCAAGCATAGCTCGCAAACCTCTCAGAAAATTGACTCTACCATAATAAACGTGCTTATGAAGATGTCTGGCAGATCTGGGATAGTTTGATCTGTAAAGGCTGCGTTTGTACATCGAGAAAGCTATGTTGTACGATGTGCTGACGGCCTATTTCTTTTTTTGAAGGCAGCAGGGCTTCAGCGGACCGGATCTGTTCCGTAAGGCATCACAGGCTCTGCAAACATTGCTACGTAACATACGTTGGGATTATAATTAAATCCTCTGGTTTATCTCCGTGAGGGCAGGTTAAGGCTTTGCCTCTGCACCTATCCTTTAAGATAGTAAAAATATAGAAATATTCTTAAACATATGGGCCACTACACGACACGCATTATACAGATCAGTTAGAATATATTTCAGTAGAAATGATATCTTCACTGGTAACTATCATTACTAATTTTGAGGAGCTACGCCCATGATGGCAACAACTAATTCGAAGATCGAAGCGATTCGACAGAACATACAAGCTTCCTACAACGAGTTGAACCGGCTGATAGCAGGCCCACTACTACAACTAGATACAGCGAAACTCTACCAGCCACCAGCTCCCAACGAGTGGACGCTGATGGAGAGTCTTGCGCATATCATTGAATTCATGCCTTATTGGGCCTATGAAATTGCCAGGCTGGTCGCCAGACCAGGACAGAATTTTGGGCGCACAGCACAGGATGAGGGACGGCTGCGGGCTATTCAGGAACATGGCTCGTATACACTGGCACACGCAGCCGCCGTACTTCCCGACAGCTATAAACACCTCGATCTGGTATTGAGCGGGCTCAAAGACAGCGATCTGGAGTTAACTGCTCACCACAGCAAATTTGGTGAGCAACGGCTGGAGTGGTTCATTGAAGAATTCGTGACACAACACTTGGCAAACCATCTCCAACAGATGAAAGAGGCCCTGGCAGCATTGCAGACAAAATGAGACGGAATGGTCCGTACAATCTCTGTAATGCTGGAAAATGGGGGAAGTTGAGAGAGTTATTGCATTTCACATACTCCCACAATTAATAGCTCCGTAACCTGGACATTTTTCCAGGATACAAACTAGCCAAATTACTGATGTGACTTATGTTGCCATAGCTTATAGTATGCACAAGGCATTTACCCTTACAGCATACAAAGGAAAATAGAGACTATGGCACAAACTACAGATACTACGCATCTACTCCGTGCGCTGTCGAATCAGATGGCAGACGCAGTTGAGCGCGTTACACCTTCATTAGTACTTGTCAATGGTCGGCAGCGCCAACCCGCGAGCGGCCTTATCTATGGATCAGACCTGGTCCTGACTGCCGATCATGTCCTTGAGCGCGAAGAGGATCTGACGATCCAGACGCACGATAAGCGCACTCTACCCGCACAATTTGTGGGCCGCGACCTGGGCACGGACCTGGCTCTATTGCGCGTGGCTGATCTCGGCCTCGCACCCGCCCAGGCGTCCGAGGAGTCAGTACGTGTCGGGCAACTGGTCCTGGCCGTGGGCCGTACACCAAATGATGGGCCAATGGCGAGCACTGGCGTTGTCAGTACGATTGGTGGTCCACTTCGTACAGGACGCGGCACGATTCTCGAACGCTACATCCGCACCGATGCCACACCTTACCCCGGCTTCTCAGGCGGTCCCCTCATCGATGCACAGGGCGACGTGGTTGGCATCCTGACCACTGGCCTGGTAAACGGAGTTGCCCTGGCGATCCCTATGAGTATTGCTAAAAACATCGCGGACACGCTGGCAAAACAGGGCTACATCAAGCGGGGTTACCTGGGCATCAGCAGCCAGTTGGTGGAGCTTCCAGCGACCCAGCGCGCAGGACGCAGCCAGGAGAGCGGTCTGCTCATCGTAAAAGTCGATGACAACAGCCCGGCTCAGCAAGGCGGCGTGATGGTCGGCGACATAGTGGTAGCCCTCGATGGTCATGTGATCAACGACTCCGAGGAACTCCAGTTGCTCCTGGTGGGCGACCGTGTGGGCAAGGCCGTTCCGGTAGAAGTAATTCGCGGCAACACCCTGCAAACGCTCCAGATCACCATTGGACAGCGCAAATAGGGACAAGACCGAGAGGATCGACAGGAACGTATGTGCGCTCCTGGCATCTCTCTATCACTGGCAGGTAGGCAATGACACAAACAACAGAATATACGACACAAACATCCTTTCCGCTGCCCGACGCATTTTCGTCGGCACTCGTGAGCATCTTTGAGCGCGTCAAGCCGAGTGTCGTGCAGGTCCATACTGAGGGACGCGGTGGCGGTACCGGCATCATCTGGAGCAAAGACGGACGTATTCTCACGAATCACCACGTCGTGTCCCGGGATAATGCCAGAGTGCAGGTGCTTCTCTCCGATGGACGCACACTGGCAGCCAGAGTACTTCATCGCAACCCTCAGTTAGACCTGGCCCTGCTCAAGGTTGATGGGATCAACCTGACACCGTTGCAGGCAGGCGACTCGACACAACTGCGCGTTGGAGAATGGGTCTTCGCACTTGGTCATCCGTGGGGACAACGCTGGGTATTAACAGCAGGAATCATGAGCGCGATGAGCGCGGTCAAGCTCTCAGAGAATCTGACAACGCAATATATCAAGTCTGATGTGCGGCTCGCACCTGGTAACTCCGGTGGCCCGCTGCTGGATGCGGATGGCAACTTCATCGGTATCAACGCAATGATCTTCGGTGGCGACCTCTCAGTATCTATTCCCAGCGCCGTAGTGAATAAGTGGCTGAACAGCCTCCCACAGAGCAAGAGCCGCATCTCCCTGGGCGTCGAGATACAGACAGTCGAGTTGCCAGCGAATATCCGCCAGGCACTCACTCCGGCTCGTAATACAGGGCAGTTGATCGTCGGCTTGCGTGCCAGGAAAGAGCAGTTCAAAGACCTGCTGGTCGGCGATATTCTGCTCGATGTAGCAGGCAAGCCAATCAGCGATGCAGCCACGTTGCGCAGTACCCTGGCACAGGGCGAAGAGGGTGCGCCCGTTGCCCTGAGAATTCTGCGTGGTGGAACGGTGGTAGAGCTCAACGTAGCAACGCAGACCGTAGAGCTCGCAGCGTAAACGATCGGGTCTGAACAGAAAAGGATAACCATGCGTGTTTTCATTGTAGCACCAACGCCCATGATGCAAGCAGGCTTGCATGCCTTGCTCACCTCTAGCGATATACAGATCGTCGGTATGTCAGCGGTCCCCGATGCCTTTCGCGAGGTCGCGGCGGATATAGATGTGATCGTGGTGGCAGACGAACTGCAGCTGGTAGAGGTAAGTCACGCACTTGCGAACACACGCATGGTTGCACTTGTTGTACTCACCAATAACGAAGAACGTACCTTGCCGCATTTGCGTGCATTAGATCTGCGCGGTTGGGGCATGGTGCCCCTGGATGCCCCGGCCACACAACTGCAAGCCGCAGTTATGGCAGCCGCGCAGGGACTCATTACACTCCCCAGAGTACAGGCGCAGCGTCTTTATGAAAGACAGCCTGTCGCCGAAGCAATCAACATTGAAGAGCCAGACGAATCACTCACCATCCGCGAACGCGAGGTACTGGAGCTTGTTGGTCAGGGATTATCGAATAAGTTTATCGCACGCCAGTTGCAGATCAGCGAGCATACAGTAAAATTTCACGTTTCATCTATCTCCAGCAAGCTTGGCGCGGCCAGCCGCACCGATGCCGTGAGGAGAGGACTACGACACGGACTCATTACACTGTAATACGGCTTAAAACATAAGGGCATGCGCGCCTAAACGCTCTGGAGCGTGAAGCCCTCGAACGTGACAGAGAAGCCCGCGCCTTCAGGTGAGGCGCACATGAGACCAACGTTCATAAAAATTGTACACATTTCGTGTTCATTGTTCTAGCTGCTTGCTAGCGGTAATGTTCATGCTAACGCCGATCATGCGTACTGGTTTGCCTGCATCGTCGTAAAGAACCTGGCCCTGGTTAGCAGACCAGAATAGAGCACCATCCGCTCGCATAGCACGGAACTCAACTTTGTAGTCGGTCCCTTCTGTCAAAGCGCGTCTTAACTCTTGCTCAACCAGAGCCCTATCTTCAGGGTGGACGACCTGCAAGAAATCTTCATACCCTCTGCTAAGGGTGCCTGGAACAAAACCCAGAGCGATCTCAAGGTTGGCCGACCAGAATATTTTATTCGACACAATATCCCATTCCCAGGTCCCCATGTGAGCCAGCTCCAGCGCCAGGTGCAACTTCAGCTTACTATCCCGTAGTGCTTCTTCTGCTTTCTTGCGTTCAGTTATATCGCGTATGATTGAGATCATAGCTGTTCTTGTATTGTTGTGTGTAATAAAGCTATAGCGGGCTTCAATAAAGCATTCAGCACCATCAGATCTGACAGTAGATCCTTCAAATGACGAGTTAGTTGCTGGACTTTGAAAAATATAATCATAGAGCTTTTGTGCCCACACGCGCTGTTCTACAGGAAAGATAATGGAAAAGTCTTTCCCCAACACTTCTTCCGGCGTATAACCATAGAGACGATAATAGGCAGGGTTGGCTGCTAATACGGTTCCACCAGGCGTGGAGAGCATCATTGCGTCCGATGCCGCCTCCCAGACAGCCTGGAAGTGCCTCTCGCTCTCCTGGAGCGCTTCCCCAGCATGGCGATTGATAATTTTCGTGTGGTGCGCAATCTTTCTGCTCCGACCTCGATGCGGCAGGGGTTTTCTTGGAGTACGATAACTCATGCAGGTCCATCCTTTCTCTACAAAAGAAGATTCTATATGACCTCCAGGCCATCTACACCTGGCAATGGCGGGTATAGAGCATGTGGTTCGCGTTGGTACCAGAAAGAGACCGAGGCAATGTCATCTTGCAAGGGCAGGTAGCGACCACCGCTGCGCCAGCCCAGAGCCTGAATAGTTACACGCAGATCTTGCTCAAAACGAATGGGGTCCATAATGTGCCAGCGATACATACCGAAGCGCTGCTGACTACGATAGAGTCCATCGGGTTTAATCACTTGAGGCAGACCCAGAAACGCCGTGGAGTAGATGCCGTATTCCCCTCTGGGATGTTCGAAGTTCCACGCACCACCGAAATAATCTTCTGTTCCTGTACCGCAAATTGTGGGAAAATCCTGGTCGCCGTCCAGGTAGAATTTGATCTCGCCCTCGCCCCACCAGCCAGTATTATTCGCCTGCCATGCAAGATAGGTACCAACGTATTGTCCTTTGCCCCGTACACCATCCAGCAACGTATGCACCTGTTTATAACCAGCAGGATTGCTACGGCGCCACTGGACATGAAAATAAGCAACATCTGCAGGAACGTCCGTCAACGTATAATCGATCTGGTAGTAGAGCACAACATCTTCAAGGCCGAGATTTTCAATGGTCACACGAGCACCCTGACGAAAAGGCATCTCCCAGTAGGAGTTCATTCCACCAGCCGGGTTGACTGCGATTGGAAGGGAGTTGACATTGCAACGCTCACACCAGCCATTCGCAAAAAAATCGCCGAAAGGACATTCTATTGAGGGAGCTTCTTCTCCATCCCAATATGCTCGCAGCACGAGTCGACGCCAGTGCGACGGGTAGGTGGTCATCCAGATATGTTGGATTGCGCCCGGCTCCTGAATATCGGCCAGGGTAACGGTACTCACGGGTGAAATAACAATGGAGGGCGAAACCTTCCAGCCTACCCCCAGATCACGTGCAGCATGGGCACCGGTGCCGCCAGTTGCCATTCCTCCCCGACCTTTCTCGCCATTGGGATTCTCGGCACTGATTGAGCGTGTACGCGCACTGGAGAGGCGCGCGAGATTACCCAGGTGCATACCAAGACCATTAAAAGGTGTGTCCATGCTCAAAAAACTCCTTCTTATTCCGTCTATTCTAGCACGCGAGCCAGTTGCTCATAGGGCAACCCTTGATCTATGATCCGACACAAAATGTTCTCCGTATACTGTACAATAACAATGGCACTTATTACTACCTGCAATTTTTCAGCTATATCCATAAAAGGAGCAAACAATGCAATCATCTTTTTTGGGGGGCCACGCCATCGTCATTGGTGGAGGTATGGCCGGGCTCCTCTCGGCGCATGTGCTTAGCAGTTATTTCGAACGTGTGTCTCTTATTGAGCGAGATCACTATCCCGAAGGGCCAGTTTTTCGCGCTGGTGCGCCTCAGGGACGACATGTACATATTATGCTGGTACGAGGACAACAGATTCTTGAAGAGTTTTTCCCCGGTATCAAGGACAAACTGATAGCACAGGGAGCCATTGAAGGTGATTTCGCAGCCGATTACATCTATAGCTTCCCCTCCGGTCAGTCCCCGCGCATAGCTTCGCGTCTGAAAGGATATGCCTGCACGCGTCCTTTGCTCGAATGGCAGGTGCGCCGAGAAGTCATGGCTCGCGAGCGTGTGCACTTGATCGATAAGCATGAGATCGTCAATCTGCTCGCAAGCAGCGATGGAAGAACTATAACAGGCGTTCAGATGCGGGAGCGCAATAGCAAGGCACTTGCAGAACGTGAGATCATTGACCTCACAGCAGATTTAGTGGTTGACGCAAGCGGGCGTGATTCTCAGGTGTCCCGCTGGTTTGAGTCGCTTGGCTACACGCCCCCACCTGAAACAGTGGTCAACCCTTTCTTTGGCTATTCTTCGCGTCTGTATGTCCCTCCGGCAGATACAGGACGGACATGGAAAGGACTGGTGATTCAGGGCGACCCTCCAAAAAATCTACGCGGCGGTGTGATCTGGCCAATCGAAGAAGGAAACTGGATCGTGGTGCTTGGCGGAACAGGCAAGGACTATCCTCCCACCGATGAAGATGGTTTCCTTGAGTTTATAAGGAGCATCCCTGACCCTACGTTTCACGAGGCGCTCAAGGGCGCACAACCATTCTCACCGATCTATGGCTATCGACGAACCGAAAACCGATTGCGCCACTTTGAACGCCTGACACGCCTGCCAGAGGGATTCGTGGTCCTGGGCGACGCAGTCTGTGCATTCAATCCTGTCTATGGTCAGGGAATGACGGTAGCAGCGATGGGTGCTGTGGCACTCGATGAGAGCCTTCGTCAACAGGGATTGGCAGGACTCCCGCGCCACTTCCAACGCAAACTGGCCAGAATCACACAAACCCCCTGGCAACTGGCGACGGCTTCAGACTACAAAGTGCCTGCCTTTGAAGGGACGAAGCCAGATTGGGTTACAAAATTAACGCATCGCTACTTTGATAGCCTTGTCGCACTGCTGCCCACAACACCCTCAATAAGCAAAACGTTCGGTGAAGTTCTGCATATGATCGAGCCACCCACCGCGCTTTTTCGTCCCGCAATTGCCGCCCGGGTGCTTCTACATAGAGTGTCAGGGCGCTAACAATATACATTCATTCTGGAAGTTACAGAAAGCCGATACTTTCCAATTGCGGAAAGTATCGGCTTTCTATTTCATTCTACACATTGGCGAAGACCGCTTAGGCCGTGCGAGCACGTCTTCTACCAAACCCGCCAGTGATGAGATGCCAGAGCCCCACCAGGATGATCGCCCCAATAATTGCCCTGATCAGGGGAACACCCCATATGACGATATCGGGAACACCACTAATCTGTATGACGCGCGTCATTAACCACGCTCCGACAATACCCGCGATGATTGCTCCGATAATTCCCAGAGGGAGCCGCCAGCCTACAATGTACTCTGCAATCACACCAACAATAGCTGCAATAATCAGGAAAAGAAGAAGATCGAGGCCAATAGTCCATACGTTATGGCCGATTGTAATGGTAATGCCATCCGCCAGTACTGCCATGAGAGTTTCGCCTCCTTATTTTATGCCTTAAACAGCTATAGTACTGTTTTGTACGAAGGATCGACTATACATTGTATACGGATTGACACGACTGTTCGGTTTCATCAAGGAAGTGTAGCGTCCCAAGAACGCAGTTATTTATTCGGCTGCGTAATTCCGAAGCATTTTCTTCGTTTTTCCATTCGACTGAATGGACAAGCCGCACATCATTGGCTATACTTGAATTGACCATCAGGTTATATTTGTAAGGGAGGTGCGCAGTGCTAGACAGAAAGTATTGGGGCAGGCATGGCGAATATGGCCCTTTTAGAGAACAAGCAGATGGCTGGCCTAATCGGGGTGAAGTGATTAAGAAGTACCGTAAGCTGAAAAAGATGTCAGCAAAGAACGCCACTGCAATGTCCCGAAGCATCAATTCTCTTGCTACAGCCTCTGTACTGAAAGATATCCATACTCAACTTAGAAATAGTAGCTACGGAACATCCAAAGCGGTGAGAGACCTGGGAGCCGCATTGATATTGCCTCTCATATAGAGCAGGTGGATAAGAAATTGCGCCACCTGCTCAAGCAAAGATAAATGAGAAAGCCTGAAGAGGTAAAGTCTTCTTCAGTAACCCGGCTCCTCCAGCGCAGGTGTATTGCCGAAGATGCGCTTAGCGGTCAGCGTTGGTGCGGCCCAGCGTGCGGCGTTAGCAATGACACGCTGCACATCGGGATGGTGATACGTTGGCAATGTCTCGTGACCGGGCCGGAAGTAGAAGATCTTGCCCGCGCCGCGTGTGTAGCAGCAACCACTTCTGAAGATCTCGCCACCTGTAAACCAGCTCACAAAGACCAGTGTCTCAGGGGCCGGGATATCAAAGTGCTCACCATACATCTCTTCATGCTCGATCTCGATATATTCTCCAAGACCCTCCACAATAGGATGACCGGGCGCTACGACCCAGAGACGCTCACGATCGCCACTCTCGCGCCACTTTAGAGCACAGGTCGTCCCCATCAGACGTCTGAAGATCTTTGCATAGTGACCCGAGTGGAGCGCAATGAGCCCCATTCCATCCAACACACGCTCCTGCACACGCGAGACAATCTCATCACTCACCTGCTCATGAGCCTGATGCCCCCACCACACAAGCACATCGGTCGCCTCCAACACCTCATTAGATAGGCCATGCTCAGGCTCATCCAACGTTGCTGTACGCACCTTCAGTCCTGTCTTCTCTAGCGCCGCAGCAATGGTTGCATGGATACCATCGGGATAAATTGAAGCAACCTCTTTATCGCTGCGCTCATGTCGATACTCGTTCCATACAGTGACGCGTAGCTCTGATGCCACCTGCTTAACCTGCTCTTTCTAGACAGAAAACAACATCGCATTTGCAGGAACAACATATCACGCCACGAGACCGCGTTGCAATGGCAGAATGCTATGCCAGACCTCCTTCGAGTCGCACAACCTGAAAAAAATTTAGACCTGTCGCAAGATCACACTCTATCACGCTCCAAACAACAAAAAAAGAAGATATAATTGTGTTAAAGTCCGCACAATACCTGTGCACCAGCTTGCCAGCCGCTCAAAACATAGCATACTGCAGTCACTGGCTGGCAAAAGGGAAATAGTGAAAGAGGATCATTTTTTGGAGACCACAAAGAAAACCAACATTGGCATCATCGGATGCGGTCAGATCAGTACTATCTATATGCAGGCACCTGGCACCTTCGATATTCTGAATATCGCAGCATGCGCAGATATCGACATGGAGAAAGCGCGGGCACAGGCGGAACGCTTCTCCATTCCAAAGGTGCGTATAGTCGAGGAACTGCTGGCTGATCCAGAGATAGAGATTGTACTCAATCTGACGATCCCTAAAGTACACGCGGAGATTGGTCAGGCTGCTATTGAAGCGGGCAAATCTATCTATAGCGAAAAACCATTGGGAATCAATCGCGACCAGGGTAAAACCCTGCTGGATGCCGCACACGCGAAAACCTTGCGTATCGGTTGTGCACCCGATACATTTCTGGGCGGGGGCATCCAGACCTGTATCAAACTGATTGATGACGGACAGATCGGAACACCTGTCGCTGCCTCGGCCTTTATGCTGAATCATGGGCCTGAAAACTGGCACCTCGATCCCGATTTCTACTATCAGCCCGGTGGCGGCCCGATGTTTGATATGGGTCCCTATTATCTCACAGCACTGGTTGCGATGATTGGACCAGTACGGCGCGTAACCGGCTCAATACAAACCACTTTCTCCGAACGCACCGTCACCAGCAAGCTCAAGTATGGCACGAAGATCAAGGTCAACACACCAACCCATATCGTCGGCGTACTGGATTTCGCAAATGGCGCGGTGGGAACAATTATCACCAGCTTTGATGTCTGGAGTCACCATTTGCCACGCATCGAAGTATATGGTACAGAAGGAACTCTCAGCGTACCCGATCCTAATACCTTCGGCGGTCCCGTCTACATCCGGCACGCCGAAGACAGCACGTGGCGTGAAGTACTTCTCACCCATGGCTACACGAAAAACTCGCGCGGTATCGGTGTCGCAGATATGGCTTACACAATGCAACTACAGCGCCCGCAACGCGCCAGTGGCGAGATGGCTTATCACGTTCTTGATATTATGCAGTCAATCCACGAAGCTTCTGCGGAAGGCCACCATATTGAACTTGACAGTATGTGTGACCGCCCGGCTCCACTTCTGCCAGGGTTGCGCTCCCTGGCAGAAAATTACTGAGTTCCCGCCAGAAGCAGAACGGGCGTTTCTTAATCGTGGCTTTATGTAAACGTATTCCGAAGGAGGAAACCAATGTCACAGATCAAAGGACCTGCGCTATTTCTAGCACAGTTTGCACAGGATGAAGCTCCATACAATACGCTCGAAAACATTTCGCAATGGAGTAAAGAGGTCGGCTTTATCGGTGTGCAGATTCCAGCCTGGGATAGCCGCTTTATCGACCTGGACAAAGCAGCGGAGTCGAAGCAGTACTGCGATGACTTGAAAGGCAAAACCAGCGGCCTGGAGATAACCGAGCTTTCCACACATCTGATCGGTCAGTTGGTAGCAGTGCACCCCTCGTTTGACATCCTTTTTGACTCGTTTGCGCCCGATGAGATGCATAACAACCCCAAAGCGAGAACCGAGTGGGCTGTGGGCCAGATGACTAAAGCCATTAAAGCCTCGCGCAATCTGGGCCTGAACGCCCTCCCCACCTTCTCAGGAGCCCTGCTCTGGCAAACGGTATACCCCTGGCCACAGCGTCCGCAGGGATTGGTTGAACTGGGCTTCAAAGAACTGGCACGACGCTGGCAGCCAATCCTGAATGTCGCGGAAGAGTACGGCGTCGATCTTGCCTATGAGATTCATCCAGGCGAGGATCTGCATGATGGCGTTACCTTCGAACGCTTCCTGGCAGCTACGGCTAACCATCCCAGAGTGCATATCCTGTATGATCCTTCGCATTTCATCCTCCAGCAGCTAGACTACATCGGCTACCTGGACTACTACAAGGATCACATCAGGGCCTTCCACGTAAAAGATGCCGAATATATGCCTTCAGCACGTTCAGGCGTGTACGGCGGCTACCAGGATTGGAAGGATCGGCCAGGACGCTTCCGCAGCACAGGCGATGGACAGGTAGACTTCAAAAAAGTTTTCACGAAACTTACACAAAACGGCTACTCCAGTTGGGCTGTGCTGGAATGGGAAGATCCCATCAAAGATTCAATTCAGGGCGCACGCGAGGGAGCAGCATTCATCAAGAGCATGCTCATAGACACACCTACCAGAGCATTTGACGATTTCGCTGGCGGCAAGATCGACGAAGAGACCAATCGCCGTATTCTTGGTCTTTAGTATACGCACAAGGGCTTCCTGGCAGGAAGCCCTCACAGTTTTATAATAAACGTAGAGAGAAAGGTAGCAAAGGAACCATGAACCGAAACGTATCAAAGAGGAAACTACGAGCAGGCATCGTCGGTGGAGGCAAGGGTTCTTTTATTGGAGCTGTGCACCGCATCGCCGCCGAACTGGATGATCAGGCCGAAGTCGTCGCGGGCTCTATGTCCACTGACCCGCAACGCGCCAGAGAATCCGCCGAGGCATGGTACTTAAAACGCTCTTATGACAGCTTCGAGGAGATGGCCGAAGCCGAGTCAAAGTTAGAGGATGGTATCGACCTCGTGATGGTTACCACTCCCAACCATGTCCACTATAGCGTCGCAAAGACTTTCCTGGAACATGGCATCCACGTGGTCTGTGACAAACCTATGACCTTTAATCTCGAACAGGCCCAGGAACTGGTAAAACTGGTCGAGAGTAGTAAGCTTATCTTTGCTCTGACCCACACTTACACTGGCTACCCCACAGTGCGCCAGGCTCGTTACATGGCACGCCAGGGCGAGATCGGCACAATACGCAAGGTGCTGGTCGAATATATGCAGGACTGGCTCATGCAGCCGGAAGAGAAAAGTGGTAACAAGCAGGCGTCATGGCGGACAGATCCTACAAAGTCGGGCATCGCTGGCTGCGTGGGCGACATCGGGACGCATGGCGAAAATCTGCTTGAGTTTATCACAGGCCTGAAGATCGCTTCCCTGAGCGCAGATCTCAGTACCTTTGTCGAAGGCAGAGCGCTTGACGACGACGCCAATATCCTGTTGCGCCTGGAGAACGGAGGCAAGGGCGTCCTCACCTGTTCACAGATCGCGGCAGGCGAAGAGAACGCACTGAGCATTCGTATCTATGGCAGTAAGGCTGGCCTGGAGTGGCACCAGATGGAACCAAATTCGCTCGTCTTCAAACAGCCTGGGAAGCCACAGCAGATCCTACGCAGCAATCAACCATATATGAGTGACGAATCCAGAGCGGCCTCACGCCTGCCTGCGGGACACCCCGAGGGTTATTTTGAGGCATTCGCTAACATTTACAAAATGGCGATCAACGATATCCGTCGCGTCGAGTCAGGTGAGAAGCCACAAGGCGGTTATCCAACCGTCTATGACGGATTACGCGGCATGCAATTCATCACGAAAGTTGTGGAGAGCTCGCATAAGGGCGCTGCGTGGGTAGATGTACCGTAAAGCTTACTTGTGTGAGGCGGCGTGGTTGGCGGTCTCATAGGCATCAAGTGAAGGAGACAGAGACACGCCATGAAATGGTTCCCAGGGCGACCGCAAGGGTCAGCCCCTACAAAGATCCTTCCTGGTGTGAGTCCCGGCGTTCTTTGTAGGGGCTGACCCTTGCGGTCGCCCTGGGAGCGGCTCGACCATAAACTCAGTCATTCTTAACTTGACGCCCCCTCACACACAACGGGTTGCGAAGCGCCGCAGGCGCTGAGAAGTCAAGGAAAGACGACCTGAAGAGTTACGCCGACACAGAAGACGATTAGCAATTACGACAACTTTGCGACAATTGTGTGATCTGCCTACGACATCCCTCTGCTAAAGTTATAACTGGCTGTCCTTACCAGCATTGCAGTCGATATATAACATTGGGAGGCGTAGACCGTAGGCGACAACTCCAACTGGAATGCACACGTTCTACGCACTCCACATCATGAAAAAATTTGGAATGGATGAAATATGGTTGATAAGCTAATGACAATGCAAGCTACACAGAGCAACACTGGAGCACGCTCTGGCGAAGTGGTCTTGCACACACGCAGCCTCTCTAAACAGTATGGAAAACGACTCGCCGTAGATAATCTTGATCTCGCTGTACAGCGAGGCGAAATTTTTGGCTTTCTTGGACCCAACGGTGCAGGCAAAACGACAACTATTCGTATGGCTCTCGGACTGATTGCGCCAACCTCCGGCAGCGTTGAGATCCTGGGGCAGGATATTGTAACCCATCGGGCAAGAGTTCTCCCGCGCGTCGGCGCATTGATCGAGACGCCTGCACTCTACCTGTACATGTCCGGGCGCGACAATCTCCGCGCAGTCGCTTCTGTGCTCGGCGGCGTCCCCAAGCAACGTATCGATGCAGTACTGGAACTGGTTGGTCTGCGTGTACGCCAGAAGGATCGCGTGCGTACCTACTCGCTGGGTATGAAACAACGCCTGGGCGTCGCGATTGCCTTGCTACAAGATCCCGATGTGCTGATCCTGGATGAACCCGCTAACGGACTCGATCCTGCCGGTATCGTTGAGATGCGCGATTTGATGCATCGCCTTGCTCAAGAGGGCAAGACGGTCTTCATTTCAAGTCATCTGCTCACGGAAGTACAGCAGATCTGCACACGCGTAGCGATCATCAATCTGGGAAAACTGGTCACGGAATCCACAGTTGAGGAGCTTACGAGCGGACAGGGACAATTCGCAGTCAAAGTTGAGCATGCTGCAGAGGCGCTTGATCTCGTACATACCCAGGCATGGGGAAAAGGAGCGCGCATCGATGACAATGGCATGCTTACAACGCTCGCACCCGAGGGACGTGGACGCAACCTCAACCTCTTTCTTGTGAACGCGGGCTTTGTGCCCGAAACCATCGCACCGGCCACGCAGGATCTGGAGCAGATCTTTCTGCGCCTCACCAACTCCGGTTCAAGGGAGATCAAATGAGTACAACGATAACTTCTATTACGACGCCTGCTCTGCATAGCGCACGGCCAGACTTTTTTGGAACCGTACGCGGCGAACTCTTCAAAATCTCACGCCAATGGACCACCTGGATTGTGCTGGTCCTGCTGACGGGTATCATTTTCTTGCCATACCTGATTAGATTGACAGTATCGAATACAAAGGATGCCATCAACCACGACACACTGGCATTCCTCTACGGCGATATGTCTAACAATCTGGCGATCTTACGCGCCTTCGCTGGCTTTGCACTGATTATTCTGACAGCACGCGTTATCGGCCTTGAGTACCAACTCGGCACCATCCGCATCCTGCTGGCGCGTGGAGTTGGTCGTCTGCAACTACTCAGCGCCAAACTCCTCACCATGGTAATCATCGCTCTGGCAATCTTCGTTGGAGGTATCCTGCTTAACCTCCTGCTCACACTCTTTGTGATAGGCGTGACAACGGGCAATCTGGATGCACTGAGTAAGCTCACTCCAGGCTTCTGGGACGATACCAGGCTCTACCTGCTCACCGTACTGGCAAGCTTTGGGGTCACTATCTTGATGACCACAGCGGTTACTGTGCTGGGTCGCTCACTCTCGTTCGGACTGAGTTTCGGGCTGAGCTGGTTTGCTGCTGATAATCTCGGTACGGCAATTATGGGACTCGCCTTCGAAATTACCCATAACGATTTCTGGCGCAATATCACCGCCTACTTCCTGGGACCAAACCTTAACGTGATGGCAAGTCAACTCCTACCCATACATGTCTTCACGTTGGGAACGTCTCCACTTGTGAATGTAGACGGCACACATACGCTGGTAGTAACGCTTGTATACGCAATCATATTCCTGGCGCTCGCCATCGTGCTCACCTGGCGGCGCGACGTAAAAGAGTAATCCAGGGACAGGTTCTACACACTTCTAGACACTGCAATGCAACCAACACCTCCCCTCAGAGTCGAGGGGAGGTGTTGTTCTCGGAGAGCTCTGAGCTAGCAGAGCTCTGGCTCTACAGGCTCTTCATCGCATTTTCCGCGGTACGAGTTTTACGCTGCAATTCCGCCTTCACCACAGTTGTGCCAATTGCGCGACCAACAAGCACAGGTGGATCCAGGATATCGGCGGCAGACTCGCTAATATCACGTCGCGGAGTGATTACCTTGTAAGCTTCAAACTCCAGGCGGCGCGAGGTGCGTCCAATTCTGGTAATGCGTCCCGTCACCTCGACGAAATCACCGGCAAAGAGCGGTGCCAGGAACTCAATCCGCTCATAGCCAACGAGCAACCCTTCATCGCCATCACAGAGAACTGCCAGTTCCGTAGCCACATCACCAAATAACGACAATAGGTGGGCACCATTGACCAGTTGCCCTCCGTAATGCGCATCGTGCGCACTTAGCCGCACGCGCAGCTTCGATATATATTCAGGTATTTCAGCCATGACACTATCCTTTCTATGCAAACCACCCGTGAGATGGTGGACGACTGGAGCATCTCATTGGGCAGAGAACCTTTCACTTCAGCGAAACTACCAAACGTTCGTTAGGATGAAGCAATAACAATTACAAAATAAGATAATTTTGTGGGCTTGTATACAGTATGCCCGAAAGCTATAGGATATGCAAGTATAATGTGAACTATATGATTAGCCATAAAGTGTAGGATATGCACAAGCGTGGAGTTCGTCTGCACCAGCAGGCATTCGATGAAAATATGGCTTATGGATCGAGAAGCGTTGAACTAAATGAGAAAAGGGGAAATCCGCCTTTTTCGAGGAAGGCTTTTTCCAAAAGCGCATCCACAAAAACGCACTTCTCGATACGTTTATCCAACAAGAGAATGAAAGGGACTGAATCTCTCTTCAATAGAGATAATACTTAGATGATGAAAAATATACATATCTGAATAGATGTGACTTCTGACAGTTTGAAAAGCGATAGTGTCTATGACTGACCGTGTAGGGGATTCCCTTGGCAACTACCACCTGCTCCGCCTGCTTGGGCGTGGAGCTTTCGCGGACGTGTACCTAGCAGAACATCAGTACTTAGAGATTCCTGCCGCCCTCAAGGTACTCCATATCCAGATGGAGCCAGAGACGCATGAGCAGTTCCGACGCGAGGCCCGCACTATCGCGCACTTGCAGCATCCCCATATTGTCCGCGTCCTCGATTTTGGCATCCAGGACCAGACACCCTATCTCGTGATAGAGTATGCTCCCAATGGCACCCTTCGCTCGCAGCACCCGAAGGGGACACGCCTCTCTCTTGAGCAGATTGTCGGTTATGTGAAGCAGATCGCACCAACCTTAGACTATGCACATCAGCAAGGCGTGATTCACCGGGATGTCAAACCGGAGAACCTGTTACTTAATGCCCACCACGAGGTCGTGCTCAGCGATTTTGGGATTGCGGTGGTACAACAGACGATAGCGTCTCTCTTGTCTCAGAATCAAGCTGGGACGCCGCTGTACATGGCCCCAGAACAGATCCAGCGCCAACCGTGTGCAGCGAGTGATCAATATGCACTCGGGGTGATGGTCTATGAATGGTTGTGCGGCGAACCGCCTTTTCACGGCACCCTCTTTGAAATATTCAGCCAGCACTTACATCACGCTCCACCAGGTTTGTCTGCCCGCCTGCCCCAGCTTCCACTCGCTGTCGAAGATGCCGTCTTCGGAGCGCTCGCCAAGGACCCGCAACAACGGTTCAGCAGTGTGCAGGACTTCGCTACGGCGCTAGAGGAAGCCTGTTTTGCCACACAGCTACTCTCCTTGCCTGCGTCTATTGAGCAAGAGTCACAGGATCAGGTCGTTCCCCATGTCACTCTTTCGGCCCCCATGCCAGCTCCATCGCCCGGAGAACAGAACCACTCTGGGGATGCCACCCAACCGCAGCTCATGTCTGTACGACGCATCGAAAGGCGGCATGAGCTGGCACCGAGCGTTTCCCCTCGACCCGCGACGCGAAGCCACATCGTCTCGAAGCAGACTCAGTTGCCTCCCGCTCAGGTGAATCGTCAGCGGTTAGTGCGCCGGGTGCGCTCCTTCTGGATTGCAGGGGTGCTAGAGAAGTCACTTCATGGTGCAGCTCTCCTCGCCCTTGGATTACAAGAGCAACCCGATGCCGTTGCCAATCCCTGGCATCTGGTGCTCCAGCATTCTGATAGCACACTCAGTCCCTTGCCCGCAGGAACTCGTATCACCCAGGTCTACGATGCCGCAGACGGAGAATTGCTGATCCTGGGTGCTCCTGGCTCCGGCAAAACGACGCTGCTCCTGGAGTTGGCCCGCGATCTGCTGGATCGCGCTGAACGGGATGAGGGCCATCCTATCCCAATGGTGTTCAACCTGTCCTCCTGGGCGACGAAAGCGCAACACCTGGTGGACTGGCTCATTGACGAACTCAACAGCAAGTATCAAGTACCGCGCAAGCTCGCGCAGACCCTCGTGGAGACGGACCAGATCCTGCCCTTGCTCGATGGGCTCGACGAAGTGGACGCCAGGGAGCGGACGGCCTGTATCGAGGCGCTCAATACCTATCGGCAGGAGCACGGCTTGCTGCCATTCGTCGTGTGCTGTCGAAGTGCCGACTACCTGGCACACATCACGCGCGTCCAGTTAAATACCGCGCTTGCTGTGCAACCACTGACGGAGCGACAGATCGATGACTATCTACTGAGTGGGGGAGAGCCCATGCGGGGATTACGAATAGCTCTGTCCCGGGATGCGTCGTTGCGCGAGCTGGCCAGTACGCCCTTGATGCTCAGCATCTTAACCATCGCCTACCATGATATGCCTGTCAAAGACCTCGTATCTGAGAGTTCGCTTGAGGCCCGAAGACGCCATCTTTTTGAAACCTACGTTCAGAGGATGCTTCAACAAAAGGGAGCGAAGAGTAATTATCGCCCGCAAGACACCATCCGCTGGCTGTCCTGGCTGGCAGGGCGGTTGGTACAACGGAATCAAACCGTGTTCTACATCGAGCGGATGCAACCAGATTGGCTCCCACCGGGTCGACAACGCACGCTGTTTCCTCGCCTCGTCACTGGATTGATTTATGGGTCGTTTTTTGCGCTGATCGCTCTGTTGATGGCAGGAATATTAATAGGAGGCGGACCAATCATCAAAGCGTCAATAGTGGCGGGGATCGGATTAGCGAGCGGACTGCTCTTCGGCCTGCTCAATGCTTTCCTCGTCACAGAGAAGACGCCTGGGACTGTCACCACTGGGAGTGCCAGGTTGTGGCGGAACATCCGACGAGGAGCACTCGCCGTCCTGCTCAATGGACTCCTCAGTGGGCTGTGTGTTGAGGGGTTCGCCTGGATAGTGACCAGGCAACTACAAGATATCATCTCCACGACGGCGGTTGTAGGATTATTTGGAGGACTCATCTTTGGTTTGCTCTATGGGTTGCTCGGTGGAGAGATGACAAAGATACGACCAATTGAGCATGTTTCCTGGTCCTGGAAAAATATGATATGGAACCTGCTGAAATTTCTGTATATCGGCGTATTTGGTTGTCTGCTTGTCTCGCTGCTATACGCGCTGTTGTATGGATTGTCGCTGAGCCTGCAGCCTGGCCTGTTCTCCTTCTGGGGAAGTCCGCTGGGCATGCTGCTTTTGATATTGAATCAAGCAACTGGAATCGGGATAGGAATCGTGCTTTTCTTCGGGGTCTTTGAGGGGCTTCTTGGTGGGCTGACTGGTGGATTGTCAGGAAACACCCTTGATGAGCACAACCTTATAAGGCCGAATCAAGGCATACGAAATTCTGCTCGCACGAGTCTGCTGGTTGGACTGGCGAGTGTGCTCATTATCGGGCTGGTCGTCGGGCTGCTTTATGAAATGCTCTTGCAAATGCTCTCACAAGGAAATGTAGGAGGAGATCTACTAACGTTCGTCACTTTTGGGCTGGTCATTGGCGTGTTTGGCGGACTGATCAGTGGACTACGCAGTGGTGGAATTGCTTGCATCCAGCATCTGCTCCTGCGCTGGCTGCTCTGGCGAGCGAAATCCATGCCCTGGAACTATGCCCGCTTTCTGGACGCAGCCGCCAGGCGTATTCTCTTACGCAAAGTGGGAGGGGGCTACATCTTCGTGCACCGCCTGCTGCTCGAATACTTCGCGAACCTGGATTCTACTGCGTTTTCCGCAGAGGGGATTGTGCCGACTGTACAGGTCCCCTCTACCGAGCGAGGGAGAGAACAGGCGTCTCCTCATCCTCATGCGAGACCCGCCGTACATCAGTCACGCTTCCTGCCCACTCCAGGTAGATTCAGGGAATCCCAGGCAAGGCCACACAGCCTCTCACGGCGGAGTGTCATCATCAGATTGATGATCTTTACAGGACTCATAGCAGCAGGAAGCGGCCTTTTCTGGGGGCTCGTTTTGCTTCATCCTCTGTATACGCATGTAGGGCCAACTTCATCTTCGTATCCGTATTCATATTCACTTGTATGGTCACCCGATGGCACACGTATTACCTCCATTGGCACAGATGGAACAGTGCAGGCGTGGAATGCTGAAGACGGTAGTCACGTCTCTACTGCTCGAAGGAGGCCGCCCGAACAGGATCCAGGTATTGACCCTGGTAGCTGGTCACCAGATGGCGAACGTATCGCCTACATCACAGCGGCAGGAGCAGTGCACGTGTGGGATGCACAGAGTGGCGGTCGCATCTCTACCTATCAAGAACCATTTCACGAGTCATCTAGATTCGTCATGGCAGTTGCCTGGTCTTCTGATGGAAGTCGCCTGGCCATCTTCGATACGCAAGGAATGATGCAGATACGGGATATAACGAGCGGGAAACAGCTCTCTACCTATCAGATTTCATCTTTGAAATACCAGGTGACGGACCAGAAACCAGATCATTACAGCTATCAGCTGGGAATGGCGTGGTCGCCCGATGGGAAACATATTGCCGCCTCTGGCAGTAATGATGGGATGGTGAGTGTATGGGATGCAGTGAATGGAAGTCATCTCTCTAGATATCAGGGGGCACGCTATCCAGGAAATCCCATAGTCTGGTCACCCGATGGAGGGCGCATTGCCTTGGGTTTGCCAGATGGAACTATCCAGGTACGCGATGCGACTGATGGGAGAATCATTCGTCTCTATCATAGACATGCTATTGGAGTAACAGCCTTAAAGTGGTCGCCTGATGGAAAACGTATCGCATCTGTAGGCTCTTCTGGCGGCGATAATACAATGCAAGTATGGGATTCGACTACTGGAACCCTCATTCATCTCTATTGGCTCTATCCCGGCTCAGCAACGACAGTAATCTGGTCGCCTGATGGGAAACGCATCGCGTCAGGAGACTTTGACGGAACAGTCCGGGTGTGGGCATCATCGTGACGGGAAAGAATTGAGTGAGACGAGTAAAGCGGCTGGTTATTGATAAATGGGTGAAAGTATTCTACACTCTCCCTGGTCATTCAGAAAATCTAAAAGTGTTTTTAGATGATACAGTGAACTACCACGGAGCTAAAGACTCCGTGGCTTCTCACGAAGCCTGAGTTCACCAGACTCAGCCGCAGAAATGCGAGCTATGTTTGTAAGGTCAGGACACCTGCGGTTGACGCATCAGACCGCAGCTCTGTCGCCTGGGGTTAAGTAGGACTGAGGCAAGGTCCGGTGCTCCAGGCCCAACAAGCCTTGTAAACCTTGTCGAGATGAAGTCGGATTCCCTTCGTGGTCACAGCGAGGGGATACGCATCACCCGGCACTTGCCGGAGCATTTTCCGAAAGGATGGTTTCTTCATGAATGTCGTGTATGTGCTTTCTCCAGAGGGAAAGCCACTCATGCCTTGTCGCTGTGTGATTGCGCGGTTGCTTCTCAAGGAAGGAAAAGCAAAGGTGGTACAACATACCCCTTTCACCATCAAACTGCTTGAACAAGGAGCGGACAGCTATAGGCAACCGCTCACGCTTGGCGTGGACACCGGCAGTTCTGTGATTGGGTCAGCGGTGGCGGATTCGCAAGGCCAGATCCTGTATCTTTCCGAAGTGCAGGTGCGTAACGATATTGCCACCACGATGAAAGAGCGAGCATCCAAACGCCGCAATCGTCGCCAGCGTAAAACCAGATATCGTCCTGCTCGCTGGTTGAATCGCAAGAACTCGATCAAAACCGGGCGGTTTTCGCCCACGATGCGCAGCAAGATTGACAGCCATCAGCGAGAAATCCGTTTCGTGCAATCCCTCTTGCCCCTCACCGATAGTGTGATGGAAACCGGAACGTTTGACCCGTATGCCCTCAAAAATCCCGAAGTCCTACAAAAGAAGTGGCTGTACCAAAGGGGTATCAACTATGGCTATGCCAACACCAAAGCCTACGTGCTCACGCGGGATGGCTACACCTGCCAGCAGTGCAAAGGAAAGTCGAAAGATCGGCAGCGAGAAGTCCATCACATCGTCTTCAGGAGTCAGAATGGAAGTGATGAAGAGGCGAATTTGGTAACGCTGTGTAAAACCTGCCACGACGGGGTCCATGCCGGAACCGTTACGCTCAAGAAGCAGGGGAAGAAGAAGGGGACGCTTGCCCATGCCACGCAGATGAACAGCATTCGTGTGCAGTTGCTCAAGCGCGTCGAGGCAGAGGAAACCTGGGGCTTTGTGACCAAAGAGCACCGTTTACTTGCAGGCCTGCCCAAAGGACACTGCTTTGACGCAACGATGGTTGCTACCAGAGGGAGCATACCTCTTTTCAGGACGACTCAGGTGCTCATGAAAACATGCGTTCCTGCTGGAGATTATCAGCAAACGAAAGGAGTGAGAAGTGAGCAACCCATTCCCACCAAAAAGATTGGAGGGTTTCGCAAGTTCGACAAGGTGCGCTATCAAGGTCAGGAGTACTTCATCAAGGGAAGAATGTCTACCGGCTATGCGATCCTGATGGACATTTCAGGAAAAAAGCAAGAGTTGAAGCCCATCCCGAAGTTTGAGAAGATGAAAAGAGTGAGCGCCCGGTCTTCATGGAGTATTCAGCAAAGAACCATGCCAGGTTTCTGATCCTGTATCACTTGATTTTCGTGTGTAAGTACCGCAAAAAGCTTTTGATCCGCTCTGGGGATGAGACAAAAAGGATATTCGAGGACATTGCGACACGATCAGATTTCTCTTTTGAGGCGATGGAAGTCGATCAGGATCACATCAACAGGCAGGTCAAAAGCGAGCCACGCATCTCCCCGCTTGCCATTGTGCGCAAATTGAAACAAGAATCGACAGTTCGACTCTGGAGGGTCCATGAGAGAGAACTGAAAAGACCTTTCTGGAAAGAACGAACATTCTGGAGTGATGGATACTTTTGTTGCACCATTGGCAACGCGAGTCAGGAAACCATCAAAAAATACATTAAAACCCAGGGGTGAGATGCGGCAATTCATCCCCGAAGCTGAAGACATCGGGGTTTTCTTGCCGCCATTCTATAAAAAAACACTCTACTAACACCTATGACCAACTGGATGGAGTTATACAATGCCACATTATGCCGCAGCCCCAGAACTGACTGCTGACTATATCACAAAGGTCTGGCAGACACTCCCTCAGCACGTGCGTCCGACGTTGCTGCTACCGGCTCCCTGCCCGGAGCTCTCGGAACGCTTTAAGTGCGAGGTGACGATTGCCAGCGAGACGTTTCAGTATACAGGCAGCTTCAAGTTTCGTGCTGCCTATAACCTCCTCTCCAGTATTCCGCAGCACCATGTCATCGCCGCCTCCTCAGGCAATTTTGGACAGGCCATCGCCTATGCAAGCAAGTTATTGGGGAAGACCTGTACCATCGTTATGCCACATACATCGGCGCAGGTTAAGATTGCAGCCGTCAAGGCATATGGAGGCATCGTTGATCTGGTAAATGTGCGCGAGGTCAGCCGGGCGGAACGCGTTGCACATCTGATGGCAACACAGGCAGATGCATTTCAGGCCCAGGCTTATGATGATTACCGGGTCGTTACAGGGAACTCGACGCTTGGGCAAGAGATTTTCAATGCCGCTGATTTTGATGTGCTTGTGGTACCTGTTGGCGGTGGCGGATTGAGTTCGGGTATTGTCGTTGCGCGCGACCATGTGCAGGCCCATACAGAGATTATCGGAGCCGAGCCGCTGCCAGGCAATGATGCGGCCCGTTCCTTGCATAGCGGACAACTGGTACGCAACGAGCATGAGCCCGAGACGATAGCAGATGGAGCCAGGACTCTGAGCCTGGGCAAGCTCAACTGGGAGATATTGCAACATGGCCTGACCGACATTATCGAGGTACCCGATGCATTAACCAGACGAGCACTACAACACAGTTTTCGCTATCTCAATCTGAAAGTGGAACCAACTGGGGCACTGGCAATAGGAGCACTATTCACTACATCTGAACGCTTCTATGGCAAACGCGTCTGTTGTGTCGTAAGTGGAGGCAATGTCGATCCAGCTATATACGCTCAGATCATCAGCGAGGACGCATAAAAAAAGAAGAGGCGCACATCTCCTATACGCCTCTTCCTGATGCCATCAAGCAGCATAAATATTCAGGTTAGAGAATCTAGCTTGAGCGCCAGGTCTGGCATTTTGTAAATTAGAGACAAAGAAGGCGATAGAGCCATTGGTATAATTACTATCCGTAATAGTCTTTAAATGTTGCCCATTTACAGCAAGCAACATCGATGGACCTTTCGCGGTGATCATGATGTGATTAACACCTCCTTGCTTCTGAATGGCGGGATGAATTGTATAATCGACGAGCTTCGAGCTGGCTGTCGTGCCATTTGCATCCACCGTCCCCTTAAAGATTGCATACGAACCATCACCATAGAACTCAAAACGATAGTACGTGGCAAGGTCAGTATTCTGATTAGAGGCACCACGAATGTAGATGCCATAGCCGTTGTTCTGCTCTCCCTTAGAAAGCGTAGCATCGACCATCAGCGTAAAATCGCCATAGGTCTTGCCACCCGGCAACAGTTCCCACAGAAGTTGGTTTTTGTCATCCTCTAATACCAGGGCACCAGCGTCTAATGCGACTGAAAATGTGCCGGGATAGGACTGCAAGTTCCACCCTTTGTTATTATCTCTAAAAGTATCCGTAAATACAGGTGATCCTTTCGGCTGAGACATGGTAACGGTGGGCGCTTGCGTCACCTGGGCAGCATTACTCTGGCTGAGAAATTGATAACCAACAAAGCTGCCTCCTGCAAGGACGATCAAGAGAACCACCACGAGAGCGATGAGCCGCGCCTTTGGGCGACGTTGCGCTGGTGGTGCTTTGAAATCCGGCTTTTGCGGAGTTCGTGTAGCGCCCGATGGGTAAATACCTGACTGACCAGGTACTGATGGAGGAGTTCCAAATGAGGGTTGCCCCGTTATTGGTTCCTGCGGAGGCACTCTATATCCGTATAGAGGAAATGATCCCGATTGGGGCACACCTGGCTGCTGAGCTGCAGGTCTTTCAACTGAAGGATATGATTGTTGTCCTGCTGGCATCGACAATGAGGGAGAAAATGGCGCTTGCCCGTTTGGTCCTCCCGGTGGTACTTTAAACGGAGGTTGTCTCACCTGGTCTGTTGAAGGTGCTCCAGGTTGTTGTGGAGCAGATAAGGTAGAGGCTGCACTCTGAGCGGGAGGGGCTGGTGTAGCGGATACCCCAAAAAAGTTTCTGGTCCCCGGCTGTTTTGGAGCAGCAAAGTTATTTTGAGCAGGATTGTTCCCCTGTCCAGGCGTATTATAGTAACCACAGTTTCTGCAGTGGGGTTCGTTAGGGAGAAGCGGTTTACTACACCGCTGGCATGGGAGAGTTTGCATACCTCCATAAGATGGATATACTGAGGACATAGACAACCTCCAAAATAAGCGAAGATCTAGTGTGGCGAGTATCTCATACAATGCACTGAATGTCCAACCCCATCCAAGAAGAATAGCATATATGGGTATATAAAAATACCAATTCATTACCGGATACTTGCCGCGTTTGTTCCACAATAGCAAAACACTGATGAAAACACCTTTCAGATGTCCTCTATATAATAAAACGAACAAACCTCTATTCTTAACGATGGGCCAGGACTGGTATCTCACGCCTGATGTCAAAACGCAAAAGCTTGTGTGCACGACGGATGGCATCCTCTACCCCGGCAAGAGTATCGCCACGGGCAAAGATAAAACCGAGATAGCTCGCGCCCTCTGGCAGTGGAACCAGTGGGTGATGCAGTTTTGCGGTAATCTCCACGCCTGTGATTAACGGCACAGCCTCAGCCTCTTCTACGCCATGGACAGCTTTCAACATGCCAGCAGCAGGAATAGGAATCATCATGACACCGGCGGCATGTGTATCACGCTCGATGCTGCTAATCTCTTCTCCGATAGCATGGCGCAAGATCAATTCTTCCAGACAGATACCGGATCCAAACTCCAAAATGGTTGAACATAATCCACCAATAGAGCGACCGGCAATTTCTAACATCCATGGACCCTGCTCGTTGATACGCAGTTCAGCATGCACCGGTCCTTCACGCAGACCAAGAGAGGCAGCCGCTACCGAGACACTACGCGCGATATCATGCTGAATTGATGCAGACAGGCGTGAAGGAGTTACATAGATAGTTTCTTCAAAGAACGGACCATCAAGCGGATCAGGTTTATCGAAGAGTGTTAGTACTTTTAGTTGGCCATGGGTCAGGATACCTTCCAGCGCAACCTCAAAGCCGGGAATAAAGTCTTCAACCAGAAAAGCGTGCTCTGCATATCCCTCGCTCAGTAACAGGCGCTTGAGGCGTGCGAATGCCTGCACGAACTCGTCTGTATTGTTCGCCCGCATCACGCCCCGGCTTCCGGAGAGGCGCAGCGGCTTCAGGACGCAGGGATAGGAGACCTGCCCAGCAATCCAGTCGGGATCATGGCTCAGTAAGAACTCGCGAAAGACAGGACAGGGCGCACCACCGGCGGACATCAGCCTACGCATAAGCAATTTATCGCGTGCCGCTTCGGCAGCCTGGGGAGAATTGTGTCCCAGTTCCAGGGCAGCACAGGCATGAGCCGCCAGTTCGCTGGCTGCGTCATCGACGGAAAGCACTGCGCTGAACGGATGCTGCCGTGCAAACTCAACAATGGTCTGCACCGACGTTGCTATATCGGCGAAATCGACCCCCAGCGGCACATGCCAGTAATCGGCCAGCGTCTCGGGAAGATCAATACCAACAACGACCTCCAGATTGAGTCGTTGTGCCGCACTCAAAAAAGCGCCAGCCCGATATGTTGCAGGGGACAGTAATAATAAAATGCGTTTTCGTTCCTCGGATACCATATGATTGCTCGATCCATGATTATTTGTTGCTGCACTACAGACAAAGTTCTGTTTCACAGGGAGGCTTCACTCCTCTGCTTAGCGATGAGTGTGCTCGCTTCAATACAGAGGCGAGCAAGTTGGGCCAGACCATCTCCGATAGGAGGGATAACGATGTGCTCCTCAAGCGTATGTGCCCGTTCAACCCGCGTGACACCAACACAGATGGCCGGGATGTTGAGGCTAATGGGAATATTAGCATCGGTACTACCCGCCACAAATTTTGGTTCTATACCCAGCCAGGTAAGAGTATGAACCGCCAGTTGCACGAGTGGATCGGCCTGACTACGACTGCCAGACGGACGCTCTCCCAATACCTTAATCTCCGTTCGCAAACCCTCGCCAGCGCTATGCTGAACAATATTTCTCACCTGCTCGACGAGTCTATCCAGCGTAGCAATATCCGTCGAGCGCATATCTAGCAAAGCTGAGGCTATAGGCGCTATGGTATTTACAGAGGTGCCCCCTTCGATCATACCAACATTAAAAGTAGTTTTGGGATCGTGTGGAACTTCAATAGCGGCAATAGCGGCAATGATCTTCGCCAATCCATGAATAGCGCTTGGGAGTCCAAACGAAGCGAAGGAATGACCACCGGGGCCGCGTACTATTATCCGCCAACGCCTGGACCCCACTGCCTCATTGATGATACGACCAAGATTCCCATCGAACGCAATTACCGCGCCTACCTCACCGACATAACGCTCAACAGCCGCACGCGCACCACGAAGATTACCCAGACCCTCCTCACCTACATTAGCTACTGCGATCAGATCAGTATCAGTCTCCTTCTGCATGCTATCAAGTATATCCAGAATAACAAGCAAAGCAGCGACATGCACGCTATTATCACCTATGCCAGGTCCACATAAAATATCGCCAGCACGCTGGATCGTGAGCGGCGTATCGGGCGGGAATACCGTATCCGTATGAGCCAGCAGCAGCAACAAAGGTCCCTTCCCTATCTTTCCACGTCGCGCATAAACATTGCCGACTGTATCAATATCCGCTGCATAACCACGTTCACGGAAGAGCGTTGCTACAAATTCCGCACGTTGCCATTCATTGCCTGTTGGAGCAGGCACCGCGCAAATGCGAGCCGCCAGTTCTGCAACAACCTCGACACGCTCAGACGCAACACGACGCAAATAGTTTAATTCGGACCGACTAAGGGCCATAGCTTCTCCTTATTTTTTGACATATCCCTTTTTTCCTTATACACTCGCCACTATTATCACGAAAAATCAGCGAATGGTCAAGAGTAGAGCAGATCATCAGTGCCCTTGCTGTTTGGACCTCTTCACATTCCAGTCTCTCTTTCTTTACAGAAATCGCTCTGTATAGGAATTATACGTTAAAAAATACATTTACTGGTTAAGGTTCCTTAATTATGGTCACCATCTTTAGCGTTTTTTTGATATCTGCTCACCCTGACATTTTTTTGATCGCGCAAAAATCTTTGCCGTACCAGACTACCTCATCAAGAAAAAGACAGGTCTGTGACACTTTATAGTATCATTAATCGTTGTAAATAACAGGAACAGGCAGTACTCGATCAATAGTGCACAGTAAGCACTCCAGGCACCCATATTTAACCGATAAGAGAGAAACACATATGCCAACACTCGTTTTTTGGATTGATGTCGATAACACCCTGTTAGCCAACGACGACGTAAAAGCCGATCTGGACACACATATCCAGGTACAGTTGGGTCCAGAGTTGACCAACCGCTTCTGGGAACTCTATGAGCAGGCTCGTCACGAGAGTGGAGTTGTCAATATTCCCCTCGCACTCACCCGTTTGCGCGAACAAACACCGCTCTCAGAGATGGATGAACAAACCTATCTCCACGTCCGTTCACTTTTTGACAACTATCCATTCTTCAATGCATTATATCCAGGTGCCCTGGAGACACTGCGCTATCTGGGTACGCTCGGGATCACAGTAATCGTTTCGGACGGAGATCAGTTCTTCCAGTCCGAAAAAATTGTCAACAGCGCTCTGGCGGATGCTGTACAGGGGCGCGTGCTGCTGTATGTTCACAAGCAGGAGCACCTGGATGAGATTATGAAGGCATATCCCGGCGATCATTACGCGATAATTGACGATAAACCTGATATTCTCGCCGACACAAAGGCAAAACTGGGAGATCTTGTGACCGCTGTTTTTGTTATGCAGGGAAAATACGCACTGGGCGAAAAACCGGACAACTTTGCTCCCGACATAACCGTACTACACATAGACGACCTGAGAAATTACAAAGCAGAACAATTTCTACAAGTAAAAAAAGAATAACAAAACAATAAGGAGTTTTCACTATGCGCTATCACCTCAGGGAACGGGCCTGGAGCCTGACTGAAGCTTTTATTGTGCGTGACGACGCGGGCAATCCAGTTTTCGAGATACGCGGCAAGTTTTTTCATATCGGCGATAACCTGGTTATGTATGATCGCTATACCGGTCAGGAAGTAGTCCAGATCAAACAACATGTGCTTTCGCTCTTACCACGCTACGAAATCTATCGTAATGGAGAACACTGGGCAAGCGTCCACGAACAGTTACGCATCTTTGGCGAACGCTTCAAGGTTCAGGGCGACAACGGCATGACCTTCCACGTTAATGGCGATATCTGGCGCTGGAACTTCACGGTCAGCGATGACAATGGTAATCTACTGGCCCAGATCGGACGCCAGTTCTCAATTTTTCGTGATAGCTACGCCGTTGATGTTGCCCCCGGAGTTGACGCTCCATTTATCATCGCACTCGCGGTAGTAATCGAGATGGTGAAGGAGCATCACGAGGAGAAAGAACGCCACGACTAGCAAATGGCATATGATCGGGCGTAGGGACATGCTTCACAAGTCCTGCCACCCGATCTATTATCATTACTCCTCGCAGAAATACCGCACCAATTTTTCGCTCATTACACTCGAAAACCTATTCAACGAGCCTTCCTTTACTGGACAGGTCTTTACTGCAGGTCACTCCGTTGAGAAGGGAAGACAGACCTGGACGCGTGTTCCCCTCTGGCCAGTCCGTATCACTTCACAGGTCCCTCCCAGTTCCTGGGCACGCTCGCGCATCGACAATAACCCGACCCCCGTGCGATACGTAGGAGGCAGCCCGATTCCATCATCGGTGATCTCTATCTGCAAGGTCTGCTTCTCCAAGCAGATGCGAAGCTGGCAGTTCTGTGCATGGGCGTGCCGTACCACATTAGCAAGGGCTTCCTGTGCGATGCGGTAGGCTGCCACTTCGATTGCGGCTGGCAGAGAGGGAAGAGGATCGGGAGCTATCACCTGGATCTGCAACGTTGCGGTGCCATCTTGATGAGAGGTGCTCTTAGAGCGCGAGCAATACTGTGTCGCCTGCTCGCGAAGGGCTCCGACCAGTCCCAGTTCATCAAGGGAGGGAGGACGCAGATCGTAGACCAGGCGGCGGGTATCGGCCAGCGTGGAGCGGATGATCGTTTGCTGCTCAATGATCAGGGCATCGGCAGTTGCCAGGTCACGGCGGAGCGCTGAGCGCAGCGCTCCGCTCTGCCAGTTGAGGGATGCGAGCGCCGAGCCGAGGCCATCGTGCAGATCCCGTCGCAAACGTCGTCGTTCCTCTTCCCGTGCCGTCACCAGGTTCGTTCGTGAGCGTTGCAGTTCTCTGGTCAAGCGCTCCAGATTCTTTGTCAGACCCACCGTATGGGCAGCGATGCCCGCCTGTCGCGCCAGGTCCTCCAGCAGTTTTCGATCCGCCGAGGAGAAGGCTTCCCCAGGTGTACGCGAGGCGAGCAGCAGTTCACCCACCTGCTCCCCTTGATAGAGCAGAGGCAGGGGAACCAGCGGTTCCTGTGCCACGCCAAAGGAGGCGGCGATGCTCATCCCTCCATCCTGCTTGAGACTCATCGCAGCGTAGGGCAGTTTGAGAGCATGCGCGACGGTCTCAACGATCGTGGGCAGCACCGCATCGGAGGTAAGTGTGGCTTCCAGGCGCTGCCCCAGGCGTGAAATGGCTTGATAGGGGGTATCGCGGTCCCCATACATCAGGCGGTTGACCAGGCGCTGCAACCGCTCCCGTAAGGGCTGAAAGAGCACGGCCACCAGACCTGTGGTCAGTAATGCAATCAAGGTGTTCCCTTGTGCTTGCAAGAGCGCGCCTAATGAACCAACTACCAGGACATAGATACCGACAATACTTAATGTGAGCGTGCCATAGACCAGCGTGCGATTGATCAGCAGATCGATATCATAGAGCCTGTAGCGCAAGATCGCGACACCCAGAGAGAGGGCGAGGAGGAGTGCCGAGCTGTAGCTACTCACGAGGTTTGCAATGAAGACGTATGGTACTTCAAGTTGCCGAGGTGAGGGAAACACGAGCAGCGGAACAAAAAGGGGAAGAGCCAGGACGATGGACACGGCGAAAGTGAAGACAACGACTTTCGTTTGCTGCCGCTCCAATGGAGTCGAGACACGCAGATAGCGATAGATCTGGGCCCCTATAGCTATCGAGCAGAAACCAAACCATCCTGCAGCACTGACAAAGAAACCAGGGGGATCGAGGAAGATGGTGGGAAAGAATGTCAGGAGAATCCCCAGGAGGATGGTGGTGATTGCGGGCCAACGCATCCAACGTGGAACAAAGCGTCCATTTGGGAAGAGACTGAAGAGAAGGATAGAGGAGGTGCTGTAGAAGAAGTTGTACACGGAGCCAAAAACGGGTGCTGCCCATGGTCCTAGCAAGGAAGAGACGATCACTTTATCTGTGACAACATTCCCTGTCGCCTCCGCCATGAGATTAAAGGCGACCAGCAGAGCCATCCAGTTTTGGGATGTACGCCACAAGAGGAGGGCGGCAACCGCCACGCAGATGAGGGCTGAGAGAACAGTGACGGTGACGGTCAGAGTGGCGTAGGTGTCCAGGAAAAGACCGGCCCTTAGGAAGGTTCGTGCAAGATCGGGGGTGAGTTGGCCAAAGGTGCAGATCAGGAGCGAGCTAGAACAAGGGGTACGTAGTTGGGTATGGTAGGCAGGCAAGCTGAGCAGAAATACGCTTAGCGTGATGAGCATGAGCGCGAGACTACCCGTGCGAGCCAACACAAACCAGCGCCTGCCGAAGTCCGGGCGCTTGCTGCGTCCTGAAGGATGTGGTTGTCCGTCTGTCTGTGGTGGGAAAGCCTGCTCGCTCACTTCTGCCTCCTCTGGTGACATCTGCATCCTCGACCAGGCAAGCCGTTTTAACCCTTCCTGGTCTGTCATCGCATCCATCACCACAAGACTAGACGGCAGCACGCTGTGTTTTTCGTTGTTGAAAACACCCGTTTCGAAGTCACTATCCCAATCCGGCCTCTCGCGCACGGATGATGGCCTGTGCCCGATCAGCCACCTGCAACTTGCTAAAAATGCTCGAAATATAGTTGCGCACCGTCTTCGGATTGATCACCAGTTGCTGAGCGATCTCGCTATTGCTGCGTCCCTGGGCTATCAAGATGAGAATTTCCCGTTCCCGCTCGGTCAGATCAGGAAAGGGCAGGGAAGAGACGGCCTGCCGTGGGACGGCAAAGAACTCCACCAGGCGCTGGGCCATGCTCGCACTGAAGATAGCTTCCCCTTCGCCCACCGCGCGGATGGCTCGGAGCACCTCGACTTCACTGGCCTCTTTCAAGACATAGCCACGCGCTCCCGCCCGCAGCGCGGCGAAGAGGGAATCGTCCTCCTCAATAAGGGTGACCACGAGAATGCGACTGTGCGGGTTCGTCTGCAGGATGCGACGTGTCGCCTCGATGCCACCGATGCCTGGCATCCGCAGATCCATGACGATCACATCCGGCTGCAAGGTGGTCGCCAGCGTCACCACTTGCTCTCCGCTGGCCGCTTCGCCCACCACCTCCAGATCTTCTGTCGTCTGCAGCAAGGCACGCATCCCGCTGCGTACCAGCGGATGGTCATCAGCAATCAGAATGCGCAAAACGGACATAGCTTGTTTCCTTTCTTAGACCCTCCTCAGGTGTTGAGCAAGGGAAGACGAGCACGCACCAGCGTGCCTCCTGCTGGGGCTGGTACTATCTCGCAGGTACCACCCAGTTCCGCGGCCCGCTCACGCATGGAGAGCAGCCCCACGCCTGCTCGGGAGGCAGTCTGCACGCCTCTGCCATCGTCGGTGATCTCCACCTGAAGCACGTCCTCAGTGATGGTCAGGTCAATATGGCAGGTGCAGGCATGGGCGTGTCGAACCACGTTGGAGAGCGCCTCTTGAACGATCCGGTAGGTGGCGACTTCGAGCGCTGCTGGCAGTTCTGGCAAGTCATCAGGGGCCTGAACCTCGACCTTGAGCCCGGAGAGGCGCTCCTGCCTGGTGGACCTCTCCAGTGACATCGCGTAGTGGGCCGCCCGTTCACGAAGAGCTCCCAGCAGCCCCAACTCATCAAGAGAGGGTGGGCGCAGCCCGTAGACGAGCCGGCGGATGTCAGCGATGGACGAGCGGATGGCGCTCTGCTGCTCCAGCACCAACGCCTCAGCAGCGGCTGGATCGCGTCCCAGGAGCGCGCGAATAGCTCCGGCCCGCAGGTTGAGCGAGGTCAGGACCGATCCCAGCCTATCATGCAGGTCGCGGCGCAGCCGACGGCGCTCCTCTTCCCGAGCCGTGACCAGTTGAGTGCGCGAGCGTTGCAAGTCACAAGCCACCCGCTCAAGATCGGTGGTGAGCTGTACAGCATGAGCGGCCATTCCCGCTTGCCGCATCAGATCATCGAGCAGCCGACGATCGGCGGGCGTAAAGGATTCGCCGGGAGCGCGTGGAGCAAGGATGAGCTCACCCACTTGCTCGGTCTGGAAGACGAGCGGGAGACGAATCAGTTCATCCTTCAGTTCTCCATAAGCTGTGGCACTGGTGAACTCGCCACTCTGATGCAAGGTTATCGCCACATAGGGCAGTTTGAGTGCCTGGGCAACTGTCTCGACGATAGTCGGCAGAACAGCATCGGGTGTGAGCATTGTTTCCAGAAGCTTCCCTAAGCGTGAGATCACTTTGTAAGGATCGTCACGCTCACCATACATCAGACGGTTGACGAGATGCTGCAAACGCCCACGCAGTGGTTGAAAGAGTACGGCAACAAGGCCAGCAGCAAGCAGAGAGATGAGCAGGTTGCCCTGGACCTGGAAGAGGGCGCTCAAGGAGACCACCACCAGCAGGTACAGGCTGACAACGATGGTGGTCAGAAGCCCGTACAGCAGAGAGCGGTTGATGAGGAGATCGATCTCCCAGAGGCGGTAGCGCAGGATGGCGACGCCGATGGAGAGGGGAATGAGGAGAAAGCAGACACGAGTCCCTGTGTTGAGGACCAGGGACTCGAGGGCCTCTCTCTCTGTCGTAGCAGAGAAGGAGGGGAAAATGATCGGTATAAGAGCGCCGAGCAGGAGAAAGCCAAGAACCGTTCCCGTCACGCCGAAGACGACCCACTTCGTCTGTTGTCGTTGGAGTACGTCAGAGGCATACCGGTAACGATAGACCTGCACGCCGAGAAGACTGCCCAGCCAGGCCACAAGCACTATCATGAAGAGCATCGGCGGCCAGGTGCTTGTAGAGACAACTGAGTACGGCCAGAACAAACCCGGCATGAATACCGCAAGCGGGATGATGGCAAGCACCCATGTCCAGCGCGGCACAAATCGTCCATCGGGAAACAGGTAGAAGAAGAGCGTGAAGAGAGCAAGGGTAAGAAGTCCGAGGCAGGCGAGGAGCGGCCGCCAGACAGGGTACACCTCCGCCAGTGTAGAGAAGACATGTGGGAGATTATCGAGCCCAGAGGTGAGGAGGGTGAACGCACAGAACAGCGCGATGCGCTCACTGGATTTGCGCCAGAAGATGATCGCGGCAACCACGAGATACACGACCGCACCGACAACATCGAGTGCGGTGTAATATGCTGCGTAGAACGTGGAGGAGAGGCCGAGGTGGTGCAGTGCCTGTATGCCAGGCGGAGGTGTCGGGCATGGATCACGTGGAACGTTCACACAGACCGTTTGCAGATAGGTGAAGGAGACAGGGAGGCCGATGACGAACAGCACGAGCAGCAGGGCAGCCACAGCGACCCATGCAACACGAGCGATGAGGAGACATCGTCCCTGGAGGGGAGGGGGTAGAGATGGCGATGGTCGAACTGATGGGATGACGCTCCGTCCGAGGCGCATAGCTCTTCCCCTCCTCTCGTGAAAAGAACACCGATCTTTGACTATTATTCTACCACACCATGCTCGTTGCATCACTCTGCGCACGTCTTCCTCTCTGCTGATGCTATCAGTGTCTTCATATGCCCTGCTCAATCGGTTCGCGCCAGGCTCGAAGCTCCTGGGCACCAACCACAAGAAACATGGCAGCAGAGAGAGCGAACGGTAGATCGCCCGTGATATAATCCGGCACGACGGCACTCAAGGGAATGGTGAGCAGGATCACCGGAAAGGTCACGAGACCGGTGACGAGTAACTGGTGTTGTATTGAGTTAGAGACACGCCTATATCGATACATGGTAAATGACGTGAAAAGTGGGTCTCCCGCCATTTACCAACGGTGGAGGCCATGATTCAATCCAGCATTACTTGTTGGCAAAGTACAGTTTGCGTAGAGCAAGACCTATGGCGCTACCCACGCCAACTAGGACACTAGTCACTTTCAATGCGTTATCTGCGGAGAACAGCGAGAAAAGGATGACAAATCCCACAAGGAAAAGAGCAGCGCCTAAAATGACCCAAAAAATCTCCTTCATATGTTCGTTACCCTCTTCTATCACCGTATTAAATGGGGTATGATTTTCAATGCTGGTTCAGCATGATGGGCAACCAATACCGCTATTCCAACTACGATTACGATTACGGCGAACAAAAATTTAAACACCTGATTCGGATTCAGCATAGCATCCCCTTTCTGAGAAACTATATTAGTCTGTCTATAGTGCTAGCCTTTCTTCAGGGTATAGAGAAGGTCTGTATTGATGGGATTGAAGATCACCCGACTGTTTGTAAGGAGTATTTGTCCACCATGTACAGAAAATCCACCCATCAATCTTCCTGCGTACCACTTGCCTGGTCCAGTCTCATCAGATGAAAGTGGAGCCTGTTTGTACAGGAAGCTCGGACTTTTATGTTCCATACGACGCACCTTCTATGTCTCACCTTGAACTCCGCTCCTGTGACTTACCCTTTTCCTAAATCGCTTCTCAAACATATTCCGAGCATCAAAAACGTGGAAGATCCAGCATCATAGGGATCGGGATGCAGTTGCAGCTCCATCCCGATTCATATCACTGCTCTGGAAGGTGAGACCTTTAGTGCAGGTGTTTCCGGATGTCCTTGATCTCATTCTCCATGCGACCCAAAGTGGTCTCATTAATCGCATTGAGGAAAGACCGAATGTCCTTGATCTCATTCTCCATCCGGCCTAAAGTGGTCTCATTGACCGCGATGATCTCCCTCTCCATGCGACCCAAAGTGGTCTCATTAATCGCATTGAGGAAAGACCGAATGTCCTTGATCTCATTCTCCATCCGGCCTAAAGTGGTCTCATTGACCGCCTTGAGCAGGTTGAACACATCGTCTAAAGTAGCCATGGAAGGTTTCCTCCTTGTTTATGCAAACAACAAGCGTATCGACCAGAAAGGCAGTTTTCATTTGCACCTCTCTGGTTACAGAGAGCATAGCTGAGGAACTATCCCACGATCAGGTGACCAGAGTCCTGCTTTGACTGGGAAGAATTCCTGGGAGAACCTGGGACAATCCTGGTCACATTGGGATGGGAGCAAAGGATAGCAGCAGCGTGTAGGACATGTAGGTAACTTTCGTTATTCGCGGTGAATTTATCCATCTTCTGCTGATAATACGCATTCTGGCACCCGAAAACTGGCCGTTCTGGGTGCTGGTGATACGAAAGGCAAAAGAGGGTGTCTTCCTTGTACACCGTTACGTAGACATCTCTGTTTCTTTGCAGAGTATGATATAGTAAAGCTATCTCGCGATAATACAGCAAAATGAAAGACGTATAGTATAAGGTATGGAGGTGCTCCTACCATAGCTACAATCCTTTGCAAGATCTGGAGGCAAGCGACACAGAAGTCGCATTTACACAAAGCATGACAAAAAAAGCAAATGCACAGGTAACGATTAGTATTGAAGCTCAGCGAACACTATTTGCGGACATCTATCAAAGGCCAGCTATCGAAGCATGTGGAGTTCTTTTAGGCACTATTGATGAACAAGGCAACTGGCATGTTGAACAGGCCTATCCACTCCGTAACATCTTCTCTTCGCCCGTCTATTTCGAATTTGATCCTGAAGAACTCTTGATGGTCGAACTCACCTATCCAGAACAGATTATCGGCGTCTACCACAGCCATCCAACTGGCTTCCCACGAGCAAGTAGCACCGATCGCGACAATATGCAACGTGTCAATCAAGAGCAACAAATTCCCTGGATCTGGCTCATCGTCAGCGGCCCATTTATGCAAGAGTCTACCCAACAGGCAGACGGACTCATTCCTGCCACATCAATGATCGCCTACCATCATTATATTCAGGAAGGTCTACGAAAAATCCCCATCCAGTTAGGGGCAGAGGAGTTTGACAAGGAATCAGGGTTATCTCTCTAGCCACCAGTTGTGTTTTACGATATAATGTACCGGAAATGGCGCATGTAAAAGACGCCAGAGATAACCAGGAGCGAGGATCATGGCTATGAAATGTCCAAAGTGTGGTAATCAGTTAACTCAGGAAGAGGTGTTCTGTGGGCAGTGTGGTACCCCTATTTCAATGAAGCCCACGGTTCCACAGACAGAGATAGCAAGTATGCCTTCACCACGCAGCGGACTTCTTAAGGCACATCATCCCACTACGCCCTTTACACTGGAGCAGTCCAATGGCTATAATCCAGGGTCTTCTCCTACACCACCACAAACACAGAATCCCACCACGACACATCCATCAGGTCCCAATCAGCAGACGGGGTTTTACCACGATGCGACCGAGGCAATATCACCGCTACCACAAAGTACTAAAAGTCAGGCTTTATTCCCAGGCTATCCACTACAAGAATTTCCGGGGGCAGCGCCGAGTCGTACCAATTATCCGACGCCAGCACAGTTTGGACCACAGACGTACCCGTTCCGGACGGGAAACTATAATGGTCCTATGCCGACGCAAAAACGTACTTTTGCGCCTGGACAGGGATACAACTATGGGACGCGCGGCCAGGTTCCTGTACCACCACAAAAACAGTCGGGTAACCCCGTTATCCTGGTCGTCTGTATTACACTGGTCGTCGTGCTGATCAGTGCAGTCACCATCACGACACTGGTGCTGATGAATCATCCCGTTGCGAATCAGGCGGCGACACCAACAGTAGCACCAACACCATCACCCACAGTGGCACCAACACCATCGCCCACCGCTCAACCGTCACCCACAGCCACTCCTTCACCCACAACTGTGCCGACACCAGCTCCAGACGCGGGTTTCGCATGGTGCGGCGCAAATTGTAGTCAGTACGGTTTCATGACTGAGTTTCCTGCAGCCTGGCAAGGCACCCCGGCTACAAATAGCCCAGGCGTTCAGTTCACAGATCCAGCAATGCCCGGCGTGTATGCCTCGTTTAAGGCTCCTGGAGCGACAGGCTCCAGCGCGACCGATGTGCTTATGAGCGATTTACAGACGAATTTCGCGTCCCAGCCTGCTTACGCACCACCTACCCCTCCACCAGCTGCAAATGCTACAATAGGGGGGGCACCATGGTACGCAGTTGCAACCAGCTATAACGATAATCAGAATCAGCCAGTACACGTTGAAGTGTATGCAACGGTCTACCAGGGCAAAGCCTATATCATCGAGTTGCAAGCACCAGATGCAAGCAATCAGTTTGATTCAATCAAACAACAGTTCTTTGTAAATATGCTCGTCAAGTTCCAGTTCCTGCCAACTGCTCAGTAGTATGGAGACAGGGTGAAATACTTTCTTATCGTGCTGGTATTCATTAGCGGAATGACCAGCCTGGCACTCGAAATGTGCGCATCTCGCTTGCTGGGAGCATACTTTGGCACTTCCCTGTATATCTGGGCGGTGCTCATCGGGCTGATCCTGATCTATCTGACTATCGGCTATTTTATCGGCGGTCGTCTTGCTGATCGCTACCCTTACGCATCAGTATTGTGTGTGATTACAGGTGCGGCAGCGCTTGCTACCTCACTCGTCCCGTTTGTGAGCCAGGGTGTGCTTTCCTGGTCAGTGCAGGCTATCTCGCAGGTATCGGTGAGCGCCTTCCTGAGTTCTCTGCTCGGGACTATGTTACTCTTTGCGCTTCCGGTTACTTTGCTGGGCCTGGTTTCACCGTTTGCTATCCGCATTATGACAAAAGATGTGGGGAAAAGTGGGCGCATTAGCGGCTCACTCTATGCTATCTCTACCTTTGGCAGTATTCTGGGAGCATTTCTGCCTGTGCTGTGGTTGATCCCGACATTTGGAGTACGGCGTACCCTTCTCATTTTCGGTGTATTGCTCTTCGCAGCTTCCCTATGGGGTCTACGACCACGCTGGCGACCTGCCTTTGCCATCATGCTGATTGTCCTGGTGCTACCACTGGGACCACTCAAGGATATCCCATATTTAAAGTATGACCAGGAGTCGCTGTATAACTATATCCAGGTCACACAGCTCCCCGATGGGACAAGACAACTTATTTTGAACGAGGGACAGGCGATTCACTCCGTCTATTATCCTGACCGCAGCAAAGTGCTCTCTGGCTGGTACTGGGATTATTTCCTGGCGGCACCTTATTTTAATCCTGGTTTCACCCCTAAACAGCTTCACCGCGTTGGCATTATCGGACTGGCAGGCGGGACCATAGCGCGCCAGTTTACCCAGGTGTATGGGCCAGTAGCCATAGATGGCGTAGAGATAGATCCTTCTATCGTCGATGTAGGACGCAAGTACTTTGACATGAACGAACCAAATCTGCATGTCTATGTCCAGGACGGACGGGCTTTCATAGCCACGACGCACGAACACTATGATGTTGTTGCCATCGACGCCTTTCAACAGCCGTACATTCCATTCCAACTTACTACACGCGAGTTCTTCAGCGAAATTCGTTCTCACCTGTCACCGACAGGGGTCGTCATGCTTAACACAGCACATACTACCCATGACTTCAGATTGGTGCAGGCATTTGTGAACACAATGAAGCAGGTCTTCCCCAGTGTCTATACGTTCAACGTACCCGGAACATTTAACACTGAGGTAATGGCAACGATGCAGCCAACCTCGATGGAGACATTTCGTAGAAATCTCGCTCAGTTCGACCCATCGACCGTTATGGGACAGGTTGCCAGCGAAGTGTCACCTGTTGTTACCGCGGGTCGTGCAGATGGCGGTATTGTCTTTACAGACGACCGAGCGCCCATTGAACAGATTACTGATCAGCTTTTGTTAAACTACATTCAACAGCCTTAGCTATTGACACTCCCCAATTTTTTGGGGTAATGTGACACGGGCGTAAGTTACGGTACCAGAGCTAGAAGATCCTAGAAAGCAAAGAGGAACATATCATGGTGGTAGTTGCAGTTATTGGAGCGCAATGGGGTGATGAAGGGAAAGGGAAGATCGTCGACGAACTCTCGATGCAAGCAGATTTCGTTGTACGCTATCAGGGTGGCAGCAATGCAGGACATCGCGTTGTGCACGAAGATCGTGAATTTTCGTTTCGCCTTGTCCCATCAGGCATTCTTTACCCCAATACGACCTGCATCATAGGCAATGGCGTTGTCGTGGACCCTAAAGGTCTGATCACCGAAATGGAAGAATTACAAAGTAAGGGTATCGATATATCGCGCTTGTACATCAGTGAGCGTGCACATGTTGTGATGCCCTATCACTTTTTACTTGATCGATTTGAGGAAGAGGCACGCGGTGCGGATAAGATCGATAGCACGCAGAGAGGTATCGGTCCCGCTTATGTCGATAAACATGCGCGTACAGGCATTCGTATGGCGGATCTGCTGGATGTAGATGCGTTCAGAGCCAAGCTCTCCATGGTCCTGCAACAAAAGAACCGCATGATCACACAAATTTATAGTCAACCGCCGCTTTCACTCGAAGAAATCCACGGAGAGTACTTTGGCTACGGGCTGCGGCTCCGCTCACATACCGCCGATACCCAGAAGATGTTGCATGACGCACTCTTTGACCGTAAGACTATTCTACTGGAAGGAGCCCAGGGTGCCCTCCTCGATATTGACTTCGGCACCTATCCTTTTGTCACATCCTCATCGACACTGGCTGCCAACGCTGCTGTCGGAGCGGGCCTGCCACCGCGCTGTATCGACCGCGTGATCGGAGTATATAAAGCATATATTACGCGTGTGGGCAGTGGACCTATGCCGACCGGGCTGTTCGATGCAACAGGTTTGGAGATGCGGGATCGCGGGCACGAGTATGGTACCAATACAGGACGAGAGCGCCGTTGTGGCTGGTTCGATGCTGTAGCCGGTCGCTTTGTAGCTCAGCTCAACGGACTGGATGCAGCCGTCATTACCAAACTCGACGTCCTTGATACTTTCCCCACCATCAAGATCTGCACCGCGTACAATCTGCACGGCAAAACTGTTCATAGTCTCCCCGCAACGCTCAACGACCTCGCCGCTTGTGAACCCATCTACGAAGAGGTGGAAGGCTGGCAGACCAGCACGACAGGCATATGCGACTACAACGATCTACCACCCGCTGCAAAAGCATACCTGAAGCGCCTGGAAGAACTGCTGGAGACTCCCATTGCGATGATCTCGGTCAGTCCTCAGCGCGGCAAAACGATTCAGGTGAAGGATATATTGCATACACCTGAATACGATTCACGCTATCCCAGGAATGCCATGAGATAAGAAGAGATGTTTGCGAAAGGGAATATCTTGCTCGATGTTCCCTCGCAACGTGAAATAGCCACCCTGGCGGTATCCGCGCTCACTACCGCCGTTCTCACTCACCAAGGGACCTCTTTGCCATAGTTGCTCCAGCACGCGGATATTGTAAAGGACAGAACTTCTGCTGCCCCCAGACAAAGAGACGACGCCCATCTGCCAGTTCTGCTAGTTCGATAGGCACATCGGCCTTGAGTGTCGCACCCAACTGGATAGCAGCCCGCTTCCCTTGCACCAGCTCCTCCGCCAGGTCACCTTTTTTGAAAAAGATAATACGGCCACCAACACGGCAAAATGGCGCACTATACTCCAGAAGAGTTGCGAGAGAGGCAACCGCACGTGCTGTCACGAGATCAAATTTCACACGATACGCAGCTTTATGCGCAAGTTCTTCAGCACGTCCCTGTACTACTGTAATGCCATCCAATCGCAGCGTTTCGATCACATGGCGCAAGAAGGTTACTTTTTTACCGGTCGCTTCAAGCAAGGTGATCTCCCATGCGGGACGCACAATTTTTAGCGGCAGACCTGGAAAGCCTGCACCTGAGCCGATATCAAGCAGACGCGTCTGGGGTTTATCATAAGCAGCAAGCAAGGTCAACGAATCCAGGAAGTGTTTTATCTGCATACCCTCAGGATCAGTAATTGCGGTCAGATTGAAGCGCGTATTCCAATCAAGCAGTTCCTGTTGATAACGTAAAAATTGTTCAAGTTGCTGCTCATTTAGCGACAGGTTGAGTTGACGTAAGCCATTAAAAAATTCACCAGATAAACTTTCAAGCATTCCCACGACCCGTTAAGAATGTATACGATGCTGTAGGGGCACGGTTTACAAGCCCGTGGGGATCAATATGACATCCTCCACGGGCTTGTGAACCGCGCCCCTACAGCATCATTCGACCTTTAAAATGTTACGAGACAAACTTACGCTTGCTATTGAGATAATCGACCAGCAGATATTCGCCGAGGTTATCTTTATCTGCATAGAAGGTGCGACCATGATTGACTTCAGCCATCTGATTGACGAAGGCAAGCATCCAATCATCATCGTACAGCATAAAAGTGTTGATGGTGATGCCTTCACGAGTACAGCGCTGAACTTCGAGCAAGGTCTGTTGTTCGGCGTAGGGACTCGGATAGGCGAATTGCCATCCACCATATTTCTCTTCATACCAGACCGTGGGACCGCCATCGGTGATCATGATGATCTGCTTGTTGACGCCACGATGTCGCCCTAAGAGCTGGCGTGCCAGCATCAGGCCATGCGCCATATTGGTGCCACGATCATTATCGTAGCGGCTCATCTCGATCAGTTCGTCGGGCTTATATTCACGGGCGATGAACGAGAAGCCGACGATGTACAGATTGTCACGTGGGAACTGCGAACGGATCAGGCTCTCCAAAGCGACGGCAACTTTTTTCGCAGCCTGCTGGCAACCGTTGTAGACCATACTCAGACTCATGTCGATCATCAGTACGGTTGAAGATTGCGTGGTGAACTCGGTGCGATAGACCTCGAAATCTTCTTTTGCCAGTTCCATTGGTGTGCCTGTACCACGGCGATGAACGGAGTTCATCAGCGTTTTTTCCAGGTCTAGCAGGAATGGATCGCCAAACTGATAGGGTTTGCTTTCATCGATGCGCTCACCGCCAACACCGCGATAGGGGCTGACGTGCCGTCCGAAGCCGTCGCGCTTGAGTTTGTTGAAGATGTCCTGCAAAGCTTTCTGCCCGATCTTACGAATACCACGGGCGGTCAACTCCCAGCGGTTGCCCTTTTTCTGAATGTAGCCCGCCTCTTCTAGCATCTTCATCAACTCTTTGAGTTGTTCAACGGATTGGTATTCTTCATCGCCGAGCAGATTTTTGACCTGCTGGCTATCGATAGCTTCGATATCATCCAGACGGCGAGCTTCCTGGAACTGGTCTTCCAGTCCCTCTATCTGCTGCAGACGGCTCATCATACGCATGGCTTCATTGAGCGGCATGGACTCATTGCCACGGAAAGGGAAGCGCGTGCGTATCTGTTCCATGGGAGCAAGGGTCTCTAGATTCTGTGCCAGTTCCATCATATCAACACGAATGCGATCGTCCCCCATGAGTTGCTCCATGAGATCCTGCAATTCCTGTCGCTGCTCCGGCGAGAGGTTATCCATGATGCCCTGCATTGCTGCCTGCTGCATCTGCATCTGCTCGATCAGGTCATCCAGCGAATTAACGCCGGGGAAGTACTCACCGTGCTTCTGCATGAAGGAATCGAAGTCAGGTTCGCGGCCCTCCTGACGTTCGCGCAGCATCTTATTCAAGTCGCGGATCATCTCGCGCAACTTCGCGATGTCTTCCGGAGTCATATTTTGCAGAGATTGCTGCATACCCTGGAAGAACTGCCGCATCATCTGCTGTTGCAGGCTCTGCATCAGTTCGTTGAACTTCTCGCGCGCCTGCTCGTCCATAAAGTCATACTCGGAGAGACTCTTGATCTGGCCAGGAATATCCTGGGGAAGTTTGTCCAGGTAGTCCTGCTTGCGTTTCGCAATCATCTCCAGCATGCGCTGTTTCTGCTCAGGCGAGAGGCCATCGCCTTCTGCGCTCTGACCGGATTGACCTTGCTGACCAGACTGTCCACTTTGTGACTGCTGACCGGTCTGAGGTTGATCGCCAGATTGAGACCGCTGATCTTCCTGTCCTTCCTGACTCTGTTGATCACCAGGAGGATTATCCAGGCGGCGCTGAATACCCTCGCGCTCCAGACGCTTGATCTCCTCAAGCTTCTCGCGCAGATCATCCATGACGCCAGAGGCCATATTATAGCGATTGAGTTGCTGATTGCGCTGATTACGCATGCGCTCCATCATCTCACGCAGACCCATGGCCTTCTTACCATCTTCACTGCGAACGCCATCCTGCATCAAGCGTTTGAGCGCCTGTTGTAAGTTGCCATTCTCCAGGTAATCATCGGAAAGGGCTTTGAGGATATCGTCCGCATCTAATCCCTCGATACGTTGCGTCCCATCCCAGCGCGAATACCCGTAGCGATTTTTATAAAAGCGTTCGAACATGTTGGGTTATTCCTTAATAGCACCCTGGTGCCTGACGCTTGAGCTCCTGGGAGCTGCTTAGCGTCGATAGCGTACCTTACCGCGAACATCTTCCTTATTAAGACGACGGTTCAGGTGTAAGCCTTCGAGAATGAACTCGACGGAGGAAGCGATAGTAGCAGGGCTACCACGGCCATTGAGCTTATCAATGGCCTTGCTCAAGCCGCCAACCTTCGAAAGCTGATTGACATATTCCATAGAAGGCATATCATCGCCAACCTGGACGCTCAAGCCACGCTCAAAACCAGCCACGAGCTGATCAAACTCACGAGCTTCAAAGTAATCGCCGAAGACCCTGAGAATAGCGGCATTCACCAGCTTCTGTACGATACGATCTTCTTTGACATCGCCCACGGCATCCAGTTCGATCTTACCAGTGGTCGAGGCAATAATGGCAGAGAGATCACTCACGCGTGGTGCAACATTGCGTTCTTTGAGACGCAATGCTCGACGTGTCGCATTGCTCAGAACATTCTCGAAGTTCGAGACCGAGACGCGCACACTCACGCCAGAACGCTGGCTAATATCGTTGCTGCGGCGTGCCAGTTGCGTCACTTCGGCAATCACTTCTTTCATAAACGGAGGAACAATAATCTCCAGTCCGTCGGTAGAAAAGTGACTGCTTTCGGCCTCCATGATCTGGATCTCATGCTCAACATCATTGGGATAGTGTGTGCGAATCTGCGAACCCACGCGGTCCTTCAGCGGTGTAATAATACGACCACGGTTTGTGTAGTCTTCAGGGTTCGCGCTGGCAACCACGTACACATCCAGCGGCAGACGGATCTTATATCCGCGGATCTGCACATCACGCTCTTCCATAATATTCAGCAAACCGACCTGAATGCGTTCAGCCAGGTCTGGCAATTCATTTATACAAAAGATACCACGGTTTGTGCGAGGAATCATTCCGTAGTGAATTGTCAATTCATCTGAGAGATAGCGCCCTTCCGCCACGCGCACAGGGTCTACCTCACCTACAAGATCAGAGATGGTAATATCAGGAGTTGCGAGCTTTTCACCATAGCGCCTGTCGCGAGGGAGCCAGGCAATCTCCACCTGGTCGCCCTGAGCCGCCACTTTATCACGGCAAGATTTGCAGACAGGATCAAAAGGATTATCGTTGATCTCGCAGCCAGCAATAATCGGCACCACCTCATCCAGCAAATTGACAAGACTACGTGCCATACGGGTCTTCGCCTGACCACGCTCGCCAAGAAAGATGATGTCCTGGCCTGAGAGAATGGCATTTTCAATCTGAGGAATAACAGTATCTTCATAGCCAACAATCCCAGGAAACAGATCTTCGCCATCGCGAATCTTCTGGACCAGATTTTTTCGCATCTCTTCCTTGACAGAAAGCACTCTATATCCACTTTCACGCAACTCGCCGATTGTGCGTGGTCGAGTAGTTAAGGTCATTCGGTTTTGTGCTACCTTTCTTGGGGATTGGCATCATGGATCAATGGCTGGATGGAGGACTGACTGGCGACCGATCCGGCAAGGACTCCACGGTACCAAAAACGTGTGGAACCATAATTGATTCTACAGCTTCAAGCAAGAAAACGCAAGTGTTACTCATGAATTACTGGATACTGGTCAGGGCTGACATTACGCTGCGGTAAGTGTTGTGGGACACTGGTCACAATGATACCAGGGCGAAACAACAAAGCGGCTTTCAGACGTAAAGCTGTCTGGTTATGCAAGAAATGTTCCCACCAATGTGCAACTACAAACTCGGGGAGTAGCACGGTCAAGGTATAATCAGGATACAATTCATGCACAGTATCAATATAATCCAGCAAGGGCAGGGACAATGAACGATAGGGAGACTCGATAATCACCAGTTCGGTTTTTTCGTCTGCGGCGATATTATGTCGCCATACATTCCATTGAGCGCGAACACGATGCATATCATTTTCATCAATAGCCACGTGTACGGCAATGACATGCTTCGCGATTGAGCGCGCGTAGGAAAGACTCTGTATCACGACCTTATCCATGCCAGCAATAGGAACAATGAAGAGGTGCTGAATCTCCGCTGGTTTAGAGGGAATGTTCGTGGTACGTTCACGCTCAACGGTATGGTAGTGGCGTTCAATAGCCATAAACATCAGGACCAGCAGAGGGATCAGGATAACCACGATCCAGGCTCCTTCAAGAAACTTGGTCGTGGCGATGACGACTGCGACCAGGAATGTAGTACAGGCACCTAAACCATTAATGATCATGCTTCGTTGCCAGCCCGGATGTTCATTACGCAGACGCCACCAGTGGAGCACCATACCACTTTGCGAGAGTGTGAATGACATAAAGACACCAACAGCGTAGAGGTTAATCAGCAGCGTTGTATCACCCTTGAATATTATAAGAAGTATGCTCGCCAGGATAGCCAGGCATACGATACCGAAAGAGAAGGCCAGGCGATCGCCACGGAAAGCGAACTGATGGGGCAGAAAATTATCGCGAGCCAGCAGTGAAGCCAGGCGCGGAAAGTCAGCATAACTGGTATTAGCAGCCAGGGTGAGAATGAACAGGGTCGCGATCAGAAATACAGGATACATAAAGAACAGGGGACCCGCAAACACCATCCTTGCAATCTGCGCAATCACAGTAGGATTACCGCCATTAGCAGGTTCAACATGATACTTCAAGGTCAACACTGTGATGCCAATAAAGAGCGTCCCCAGAATTACAGCCATCCAGGTCAGGGTAGTGGCGGCATTGCGCGTCTCCGGTTTTTTAAAGGCAGGCACACCATTCGAGATCGCCTCTACGCCAGTCATCGCCGAGCAGCCCGCCGCAAAAGATTTCAAGACGAGGAAAATCGTCAACGATTCGTTCGCCTGCACAAAGTGGAACGTGGAAGGGATATTCTGGCCCGGTAAGAAATAGGCCCTCACAATACCAACTATAATCATGAAGAGAGCGCTGAAGATAAATATATACGTCGGAATAGCAAAAACTGTCCCCGATTCACGCACTCCGCGTAGATTGACAACCGTAATGAGCACAACTAGAGCCACATCAATAGGCACAACATAGGATGAGAGATTCTCGAAGAGTGGCAGCGAGACAAAGTTCTGCACACCGGAAGAGACGCTCACCGAGACAGTCAGTACATAATCGATCAACAATGACGCAGCGGCAATCAGACCAGCAAGCGTACCAAGGTTGCCTTTTGCCACAATATAGGAACCACCTCCGCTGGGGTAGGCAGGAATGGTCTGGCGATAGGAGAGCGCGACAATACTTAAAAGAGCGACAATGGCAATACTGATTGGAATTATTGCTTCCAGGCTGGCCGAACCCGCTGCAGCCAGCAAGGTCACAAGGATCGCCTCCGTCGCATAAGCCACGGAAGAAATAGCATCGGAGGAGAGGACTGCCAGAGCTTTAAATTTGGAGAGGCGCTCATGTTCGGCTTGAGAACTGGCGATAGGGGAACCTATAAGGAAGCGCCTGGCATGATAGAGCGCGCTTCCTATAGGTCCACGGCGTACCCGTGCTGCATCTGTTGCTTCAAGGAGTCCTGTACCAAGGCGCCTGAGCGAAGTACGACGGGGTCGCACAATGCGAATGCGTTCGTGCCCCGGAAACTTTCCTTTTAGCACCTCAGCGCGAGCCAGTAGGGCAGGATCATCCTCAATAAGGACCTCATCACTCCTATCGCTCACGCTGTCGTTACTTGCAGCAGTATTCTGGGGACGATTATCTTCCGGTTTTTGTTTCTCAATGTGATCCATGACCTGAGCCTTCCTGGTGGTTGTATCACATTTCGTCAACGGCAACGAAAGCGACAGCTAAAAAGCAATACCTTTTCTCTCTACATAGATTATTCAAGATGCTCAAACGGGCCTTTACATTGTGTTTCTAGTAGTATACTGAAAGCGGCAGGCGAAAGGCAAGGTACAAGCAAGGGATGATTCAATCTATTCTTAACATTGAGTGTGGGATGATAGGCGCGGGGCGATTGTAAGAATAACAGTACCTCTACAAAGAAGATGTTCCGCTGTAAGATCTGCAAAAACGGCTTGCTCAACTGTACACCCTATACATCTATCCCCCCGATGCATATGAGTTTAGCAATCCGGCTGAGCCTCATGCTTATCTCCCCAGAACTTTGCAAAAATTTGGGATACGCCCATCCAGCTCACAGGTATATGTTTTGCACAGAAAAGGTGCTATACTCCTCCCAAAGGTCCACATATGCTGGATGCCATCATGGAAGCGAATATCGGCCTGCACCCGCTGCTTTCAAGTGAGCAAAAATCACCGATCGAGCGGGTATATCATCTGTCTTGATCGGCGCTGATACGTCGCAACCGATACGAGAGGGGAAGTATCCTATGCCTAAGCGCAGTACGTCGCAGAACGTTCCTAAAGAAATGCAAGCGAGATTCGATGAAATTACTCAGCTCACTGACGCCTTCAGCCAGGCGTACTTGAATGATGAGTACGCGCAACTCTGCCGTCAGTTGACGGCGACGCTCTGCCGGAAACGTCCCTCGCCACTGAGCCGGGGCAAGGCCACCGCGTGGGCGTGCGCGATTATTCATGCACTGGGTATGGTAAACTTTCTCTTCGACGCATCGCAGACGCCCCATATCCCGGCGAGCCAGATCTGGGAGTATTTCGGCCTCAGTTCGAGTACGATGCAGGCGAAATCCAAGCAGATCCGCGATCTTCTGAACATCTATCCAATGGATCCAGATTGGACGATCCCTTCAATGATCGATAAGAACCCACTGGTATGGATGCTTGAGGTCAATGGGTTCATGATTGATGCGCGCCATGCGCCGCGAGAGATCCAGGAAGAAGCGTTCCGCAGAGGGTTGATCCCGTATCTCCCTGATGCGTGAGCTGCTGCAATTTGGAAGGTGGACTGATAATAGGCCGCTATGATTTCTTAATTATACTCATAGTGATTTTCCTCTGCAATGTTATGTCAGGTGAGGGCAATAGGAAAGGATGAGATTCTAAATATTTTCTCAAGAAAATGCAGAAAAGACTCAAAAACTTTTAAAAGGAGGCAAAAGATACCTAAATATTTTCTCAAGATTTTGCTTGTATCCATACTACTGTGCTACACTATGTACCAGATCTATCCCCGCCCTACGTAATAGTAGAGAAGGATAGATATCTCTACTTATATAGAGCGTTGCAATTCTCTGTTCGAAGGATAATAGGATTATATGGCGCAGGAATCTGTGGCCCCAGAAACATCACACGACACACACATGGGTGAGCATACCAACAAGAAAGGTATGCTCGGCCCAATTCTTTGTTGGGCAGTCGTCTTTGCAGATATAGGAACCTCCATCTACTACGTTCCGGGCATCCTCTATCGGACAGCAGGGATCCGGGAACTGGCTGGTTTTTTTGTATTCTTAACAATGTCTGTCTTTGTCCTGCTCACATTAAAATATGCCGAAGTAACGCATCGCTTCCCTCAGGGAGGCGGAGTAGTCACTGTAGCAGCACAGGCATTAAACCCCTGGTTTGGCGCACTGGGAGGCATGTTTATCCTGGTAGACTACTTTTTGACAGCGGCTATCAGTTGCCTGTCGGGTATACTGTACTTCAGTGTTGTTATTCCAGCCATCGGCCCATTCGCCCTCTGGCTCACTGTAGGCATCCTCGTTTTACTGGGTATATTGAACTGGGTTGGCATCAGTGAAAGTGCAAAGGTAAGCCTGGTAGGGGCTGTGATTGCATTTCTAAGCGACCTTGCAATCTTGTTCACAGTCTTTACACATATCTCTTTTGGTGATTTCTTTGCACTGCTTCCCAGGATGTTTGCAGATAATCCATTGAGTCCAGTGACCTTTCTCACAGGATTTGCAGGTGCTTTCCTGGCATTCTCAGGACTTGAGAGTATCTCCCAGCTCTCACCTGTTATGAAATATCCACACAAAAAAGTAGCCGGTATCGCACTCTTACTCGTAGTATTAACCATTGGATTGACAAGTCCATTACTAACCATACTATCCACGCTTCTTCTCACACCAGAAGCGAGAGACCCGGTGCTATCAAACCAGCTTATCTCCTTGCTCGCAGGCCATTGGGGTAATACCTTTTTGCAGATAGAGGTAGCTATCAGTGCCAGCGCACTGCTAATCTTTGCCAGCAACACAGCCATCATTGGAGCGTACCACGTCTTCATGGCACTCTCACGCATGGAATTCCTCCCCAGCTTTATCCTGCGGCGGAACAAGCTACGCGATACGCCGCACATCTCTATAGCCCTGGCGACAGGCATTCCTATTGCAATATTAATCGCTGTACAGGGCAGGATCGATATCCTGGGAGATATGTACGCCTTTGGTCTGCTAGGCGCGTTTACGCTTACCTGTCTGGGCCTGGACATTGTGCGTGCACGTGACTGGCGACGCGCAAAAGCAATAGCAAGTAATGGAATAGCAACGCCGCTAATCAATCCTCATGGGCAAATAGCACCAGTACAAGAAAACACGAATGGACAGTTGCCTGCCAGCGCGGGTCAACACAATGAGTTCGTCACACCGCATGACCTGCAGATCTCAAATGGTAGCATACCGACAGATAGCGTGCGCGGCGGTGGGATGATGAATAGCGTCCATGCCGCCGCCTCGGAGGTCAAGGGCTTCTGGTTCAAGCTCGACTTCTTCCTGGGAATTTTGACCACGCTGCTGGTTGCCGTCGCATGGTCCACCAACCTGGTATCGAAGCCGCTGGCAACCGCTTTTGGTGGTGGCGTAGCACTTATGGGTATGGGGATTGCATACCTGAACAATCGGGTTTCGAGCAAAGCGGGACGTGTACCTGTACCTATCGTGGTTACACGCGTGGATGAACGCTTGCCCAACTCTATACTGGCGATCCTGCTTCCTGATGGCAAACATAATGACGCGGTAGTTCGTGCAGCTATTAACAATGCTGATGAGCGCCAGAGGCCTATCATGTTTGTATATGTAGGTAAACGCCAGGATCGTACGACGGCACCACGTATGCTGGAGATCGTTGATCCTTACCTGGACGATCAAGGGGCGAAACAGAGCTTTGGGAGAGCCGAGGCTCTTGCGGTGAAAGCGAATATTCCCAAACGCACGTATGTCTATCTGCAAGGTGACCCGGACATTGCTAACGAGGTCTGGCAGATGGTGCACCCCCGCGACACAGTCGTCCCAGTAGAAGATAGCGAACGCTATAAAAACATCAATCCCGATCGCGTACGTTATGAAATAACATCCGAAGGCAAGGTAGCACATTTATTGAAGCAATGGTAACAAACGTAGAGGCACGCCTTGCGTGTGCCGGGCGTTCACAGTCTGTACGTTTCACTATCCACGGACGCCCGGCACACGCAAGGCGTGCCTCTACGGATCAATACTCGTCGCTACTGAAACGGTAGCCGACACCGGAGATCGTGAGGATAAAGCGTGGATGGGCAGGATCGGGTTCAATTTTACGGCGCAACTGGCCGATATAGACATGCAGATAATGCGCTTCAGCGCCATAACCAGTACCCCATACCTGCGAAAGCAACATCTGGCGCGTCATAATCTTGCCATTACTTTTAATCAGTGCTTTGAGTAGATCGTACTCGGTTGGTGTCAGCTTCACCTCGCGCCCATTGACAAAAACCTGGCGCTGCGCAAAATCAACGGTTAGCGGACCAGCCGTAAAGCGTGGTTCCGTCCCAGACTGTACCTGTGCAGCATGACGGAGCGCAACCCGTACGCGCGCCAGAACTTCATTGACGCTAAATGGCTTGGAGACATAATCATCAGCACCCAGGTCAAGAGCCAGCACCTTATCGCGCTCGGCATCTTTCACTGACAATACGATGATAGGCAAATTTGACTGCGCGCGTACGTGCTTACATACCTCCAGACCGCTCATACCAGGCAGGCCAAGATCGAGGAGAACCAGATCTGGTCGATGGTGAGCAACCTCTTCCAGCGCTTCTTCACCGCTAGCAGCCGTAAACACTTCGTACCCGTGTGCACCCAAACTGCGCTGTAACGCACGCAAGATCTCGATTTCGTCATCCACCACGAGGATACGAGCACCGCTTTTACTCATGAAGCTGTCCTTCTACCTTTCTTACGGGCAGAGTAAACCGAAAAATGGTGCCACCACCAGCTCGATTTTCGGCCCAGATATGTCCGCCATGTGCCTCGACCAATCCCCGACATACTGACAGACCCAGCCCTGATCCAATAATATTTTTCTTGTGTGCAACATTAAGCACACGGTAAAACTTATCGAAAACACGCTCTATGTCAGCGGGAGGAATACCAGGTCCACGATCCGCAATACTTACCATCATCTGTTCATCAACCATTTGCACAGAGACCTCAATTGGCGACGCAGGTGGAGTATAGCGTAGTGCGTTTTCAAGCAGATTTGTCAACACCTGGTCCATCTGCAAGTAGTCCAGTTCTACTGGCGGCAGATCATCAGGAATATCGGTATGCACTTCACGACCCTGCAAAGATAGTTGCATGTGCCCCAATACATCATTGATCAGTTCATCTATAGGATACCATTCTTTTTCTGGTTTGAGTGCACCACCTTCAATCCGCGTCATATCCAGCAGATTACCAACCAGGCGATTGAGACGGTCGGCTTCACGTTCGATAGCCAGTGCGAAACTGCGCCTTTCTTCCTCGTCCCATTGTACATCTTCTTGTAGCAAACTACTAGCCGCCGCTTTGATAGATGAGAGCGGCGTACGTAGATCATGCGAGACAGAGGAAAGCAGTGCCGAACGCAAAGCATCAGTACGCTGCAATAATTCCATGCGCATGCTTTCACGACGCAAGCGTGCACGCTCGATAACTGAGGTCGCCTGGTCAAGAAAGGTCCAGAAGAAGGCCGTACGCGGATTGACGTGTTCTTTCTCCGCGCCAGGCTCACGTTCAAGGAACAGGCGTTCTGCGTTGCCTTCCATTAGCAGACGCATCACACCAACCGCCTGTTGGCCCATCTGCAGCGGTATCATACGCACATACTGGCGTCTAGAATGTTTTGTGTGCATGGCGCGCCTGAACCAATGCCCTCCCAGTTCTCCAGAGGACGACGAAGAATCATAGACATCTATAATCTTTCCTTCGCGCATAATAGCATCTGCCGTTTGTTCTTCATCAGATGAGAGCAAGCTCTGCTCAGTTGGGTGACAGGCATCAGCCTGCAAGGTTAACTTTCCGCGCTCGTCAGGCAATAGAATAGCACAATCACGAACGCCCGCAAAGTAAAAATTCTTGACAATAGCGCGTGCCACAATGTTGAGCTGGCTCTCCAGACTCTCCTCACGCGTCGTGGCGCTTAACAAATCATAGAGTGCATGTGTCTCGTTCTCGCGCTGGCTGGCTTGTTCGGCACGTTGCCGGAGAGCGGCAGCGAGCTGTCCAGTAATTACAGCCGTCACCAGGAAGATAAAGAGTGCCAACCACTCCTCAAACTTGCCGATAGTGAACAGAAAAAGTGGCGGAACGAGAAAAAAATCAAAGGAAAAAAAGGCAATAATCGATGCCACAATAGCAGAATAGCGTCCACGTGTACTTGCCAGTCCCAACACCACCAGCAGATAGATCACAGAAATGTTCGGAATACTGGGATAGAGTCGAAACAGGTAAATAGCTCCTGTCACCAGCAGTGGAGCAACAACCGCCAGAATAGTATCTATCGCATAACGTTTTTCAAATTTCCCCTCTTCCGCTCTTAATGAGAGGGGAAGATTTACAGTTTTCATAACACATATTTTCCTGACGAGGAACCGATAAAGTAGCAATTTTGTCCATATATCCAGAAAAAGCATATCACACAACTGACGTTTAAGTAAACTCTTGTATTTCAGCACTCTTGACCACGTATGATAGAGAGCCTATACTGCGTTTATGAAAGTGCAACGCGTTCTTCTCTTATTATTACTGATACTCACCGCACTAGCGGCATGCAGCCCGGGACACCTTGGTAGCAATGTAATTGCATTTGTGCGCGCTGGTCGGCTCTGGACAATCGATCCCGACGGAGCTAACGCCTTTGCCATTGTCACAGAAGGTCCGCCCGTCGTTGGCTATAACTGGTCCCCGAACCACCAGATCGTTGCCTTTCGTACGCTCGATCCAGACTTTGCCAGAACTTCGGCGGCGAAGCAACTGAGCAATAATGCCGTCACAGGTCTGGTAGGAGATGTACCGAGCACGCTTAACACGATAGGAGTTGATGGAGGTACTCCAATTAACACAGCTTTCTCCAGTCCCGACATTCGTTACAGCAACCTTATATGGAGTGCAAGTGGTACGCGCCTGCTCTACCGACAGACAGCACTGGCGAATCCGCGCAACCCCAATGAAGCCAGCTGGGTCATCGCGCAGAATGATCAGCCGGGCGGTATTGCAGCTAAAAGCTTACCAGGCACATATTCGATTCCCTCATTCTCTTATAACAATCAAAAGACTATAGGAATTTCCGCTGGTGGCATCTTTACCACCAGTTTAGCGGGCACGGATCTGCAAACACTTACACATGGGCCACTTCCCGGCCACCCGCTGCCAGCACCCTTAGAACGCGTACTCTGGCAGCCAGCACACCACGACACGAACATCCTTTATGCCGTCAGCATCTCTAAGCAAACGGCTGCGAGTACAGATATGCCAACTGTCCAGCTGATAATGCAGGCAATGAATGGTCATACGACCATACTTACAACCTGTGCCTGCACGCAATTTGCGTGGTCGCGAGACGGAAATTCAATAGTGTATAGCACAGGTGCAAGCTACACAGTGCTGAACGTCGCTAGCGGAGTTGCGTTTAGTATAACAGGCGAAGAAAATAGCGTTCCTTACTGGTCGCCTGATAGCAAGGTCTTGCTGCTTGATGGCATGCATACCCTGGTCCTGGCGCAGATTGCAGAGCGCCAATACAAGGATCTGCTGAGTGATGGCAGTACAGGGTCTGAAAAAACATTCCCTCTAGTACCAACCGCCAGCACCTTATTACAGCCCGTCGCCAATAGTATATGGGCAGCCGATAGCCATCATTTTCTCTTTCTCACCCATGGCCGTTTACGATGGCAGGGCAAAACGCTGAGTTCAGGCAAAGGCTTGTATACCGTGGCCATCGACGACCATGGACAGATCCAGGGTGCGCCAGCCGTTGTGGATACAGGGAACGACATACAGGCAGGTTGGACCTATCAGGATGCCAACACCTCCTTTTTGTATTAGCGTGTTACCTATATTAAAGAAAGGATTTTTATGGATAAAACAAACCCTAAAGGGAAAAAAGCAGCCGAGGAAGAAGACGAGCTCGCTGAGGAGGAATACGATGAACTAGAGTTGTTGGAACGCCTGGAGACGCTGCGCGAGGATATGGAGGATCTGGGAGTGAAGACCCTGGCGGAGGTTGTTCAACGCATCAACGAGTTGCACCGCAAATTGGACCAGGGATTCTAATACACAAACTGTAACAAAGGATACATCGGTAGGGGCGCGATTTATAAGCCCGCGAACGTTCACACGGTTGGGCAAACGGGCTTATAAATCGCGCCCCTACCGATGTATCTGTTATGACATATAGTTGTTATTACGAAACAACGACGATGGTCATCCCTGTTAGACGCTATCAGTACCTATAAAGAACCTACGCACCACCAAGATATGCCTGGCGAACGAGGTCATTGGTTAGAAGATTGGGAGCAGTATCGCTCAAGACAATTTTGCCTGTTTGCAGGACATAACCGCGATCGGCCAGGCTAAGTGCCATGGAAGCATTCTGCTCCACGAGGAAGATAGTGACTCCTTCATCGCGAATACGCAAGATAGTATCAAATACCGTCTGGACAAGGATAGGAGAGAGCCCCATCGATGGCTCATCCATACAGACCATACGCGGACGAGACATCAACGCGCGTCCCATCGCTAACATTTGCTGCTCACCACCGGACATAGTACCAGCGACCTGCTTCACCCGTTCCTTAATACGTGGAAAAACTTGAAAGACGTGATCCATATCCTCCTGTACCTCTGCCTTGTTTTTGCGGCTAAACGCTCCCATCTCCAGATTTTCGAGCACGGTCATGCGCGGAAAAATACGGCGAGCCTCCGGTACCAGAGCCAGACCCGAAGTCACAATATCGCCTGTCAATTTGCGTTCAATCGGTTGGCCCTCGAAGTGGATCGAACCATTACGCGGACGCACCAGGCCAAAGATCGTCTTCATAGTTGTTGTTTTACCAGCGGCGTTTGCCCCTAGCAAACACACAATCTCGCCTTTTTTTACCTCAAGTGAGACATTCTGCAGCACATGACTCGGACCATAATAGGTATTTACATTGGAGAGCTGTAACATTGTAGATTTCGTAGTATCCATTGTATCTCTTCCTGCCAGTTAAAGATCACTCCTGTCGACAACATTCTTTCTCATTCAGAAGGCTGTTCGTCCGTTGCTGGCGCCTTACCCAGGTATGCCGCAATGACCTTCTCATCGCGACGCACCTCTTCGGGCAAGCCCTCCGCGATCTTGCGCCCATAATCAAGCACAGCGATCCGATCCGACATACCCATCGTCACCGCCAGCTTATGTTCGATCAACAAAATAGTCAGTCCTAGCTCATCGCGCAGGCGTCGTATATATTTGACCGCTTCCAGCGTTTCAGCCTCATTCATACCGGCAGTAGGCTCATCCAACAACAGCAATTTAGGTTTTGCGGCCAGAGCGCGTGCGATCTCAACACGTCGGCGTTCGGCATAGGAGAGGTTTATGGTGTACTCTTCCTGCCGCTCAACCAGGGCAGGACCAAAGAAACCAAGCAGATCTATAGCACGCTGCCGGGCCTCTTTTTCCTCATTTACCACTCTGGGAACATGGAAGAGCGATCCAAGTACCCCGGCCTTCAACTGGGAATGCAGACCAACAAGCACATTTTCCATCACAGTCATATTATTGAAAAGGCGAATATTTTGAAAGGTACGCGCGATACCTTGTACCAACACCTGATCAGGATTAAGGCCAACCAGCGATTTCCCTTCCAGGCTGATGTTACCAGAAGTCGGGCGATAGATACCGGTAATCAGGTTAAAAACGGTTGTTTTCCCCGCACCATTAGGGCCGATTACACTGATAATCTCACCCGGGCGGATCTGCAAATCTACATCCTGCACCGCCGACAGACCCCCAAAACGTTTTGTCACCTTGCTGAGTTCCAGCAAAGGATCACTAACTCCACCACTCGGCCCAGATCCGTCCAGTCGACCCTTACTATTCACACTCATCGCATTTCTCACTTTCCCGTTATTCAACGTGCATTTCGGCTTCAAGCTCCGGCGATCCGGGAGGCACGTCCAATGAACCCATTTCGGCCTCATCACTAGCAGCACGATGCAATTCACGTCTTCTACGTGCACTGGGAATGAGTCCCTCTGGTCGGAAGATCATCAGAGTCACCAGAACAACGCCGAAGATGAGATTGCGGATATTGCCAAATGTGAAGCCAGGAACGACCTGAACAATAGCAGTATAGATAGGATGTATGATGCTAGTAGGATCAGAAGCGAGTGTATCTAACTGTGCGAGAACAAACTGGTTGATCGCGTAAACGACAAGAGCACCAACAATGACGCCCGGAATACTGCCAATGCCACCGATGACGACCATCGCCAGGTAGATCACCGAGTCACCGAAGCTGAAAGAATCCGGCGACACGCCACCAAGTTTGGCTGCGTGATAAGCCCCTGCAATACCTGAGAAGAAAGCGCCAGCTGCAAAGGCGAACAACTTCGTTCTCACCAGGTTTACCCCTGAAGAAGCTGCCGCTATTTCGTCCTCGCGGATGGCGACCCAGGCACGTCCCAGACGAGAGTCCCTGAGACGAAGATTCGCAAAGATGACCAGCACAATAAGAGCTATAATCAGGTAGTAATAGGGAATAGGAGTAAAGGTAGACCAATCTACACCTGGGAATGCAGGGGAACGCACGCCCACGATACCATTGGCACCATTCGTATACTTATCGAGCTCTAAGAAGACAACCGGCACAATCTCACCAAAGCCCAGCGTCACAATCGCCAGATAATCACCGCGCAAGCGCAACGTTGGAGCACCAAGAAGTACACCAAAAAAAGCTGCGATGAGAGCCGTCACAATAATCATAGGCCAGAAGAGGGCCGATAACACCTGAGGGCTTATAGATATACCGGTCAGTATCCCGAACTGCGTTGATCCAAAGATGCCCCAGGCATATGAACCAATGGCGAAGAATGCAACGTAGCCCAGATCCAACAAACCTGCGAAACCGACCACAATATTGAGTCCCAATGCTAGAATGACGTAGTAGCCCGCATCTCCGTATCCTGCCAGACGACCCTGCGTACCAGAGCCAAAGAGAAAAGGGTCCAGAACAGGATAAAAGAGCACAAAAGCCACCAGCAGGATCAGATAAAAACGCTGTGCCCCTCCACTACTTAACGGCAAGTCATTGGGGACAATATCTCTGGCCTCTTCAACTAAACGCGTGGAAGAAAGTGCCTGCAACTGTTTCTCTTTGCCCACATTACTTACCTCTTCGCCGTTCCCATTCTTCTTTGCAGAAATTACACGACGCAAGGCAAGTATGCCCCCTAACCGTCCTAAAAAATAGCCGACCACCGGGAGGAGCAGGGTGCGGATAACAACCCAGATGAGGAGTACAGTAGGTAACTGACCACTAAAGAAGTAGATTAAGTCAAAAATGAGAGAGATAACTGCAAGCGCAGTGCCAAACCAGAAGCCACCTGCCACCGCACGATTCATCAGGAGCACCTTCTGTTCAGCGTCGGTCACCACCAGGCTCTCCACAGGAGGCGGAGTTGCAGCAATCCTGGCTTTAAACACTCGATTACGCACTAAGAAGAACACAGCCCAGATAACGGCACAGAAGGTTAAACCTAAGATCAACCCATTGGTGATAACAAGAAGGAGAGGCAGCACCACAAAAACAAGGATATCGACCCACAGAGACACAGTCCCTCGTTGACCACTATCCGCAGCTACAAGGTAGCCGACCAAAGCAAGCACCGTTGCATAGAAAACGAGAATAAAAATAGCGGCCTGGATCAGGGAAGGTGTATCATAGTTCGTGCTTCCTGGTGACAGTAAACCCAGAATCACATTATTGACAATGGCTTCACCGCTCCAGACAAAAGTAAAGATGACGATCGGCACAAGCAGCGCTACAACCCATTTGAATAGGAGCTGGCGTGTACTGCCTGGGGGACGAAGGATAGCAGTGCTCATTGGCATAGACACGTTTGCATTACCTCATTTCTGACAATGTGTGCTCACACTCTATAGCTACGCTCATATCATTATACCTTCTCAGGCGTTTGTTGACCAAGGAGACCCGATGGTCGGAATACCAGGATGAGAATAAGAATAGCAAAAATAATGGCTTGATGCCATGGAGCTCCTCCATGTGGCAGGACTGTGTCAGGAATAAGGGTAGCCAGCGCATCAATGAAGCCTATCAGTATTCCACCAAGCATAGCTCCAACGAGATTACCAATGCCGCCAAGTACAGCAGCCGTAAAGGCAATCAGACCTAACTGCAAGCCGATGGAGAAAATCGTACTGCCGTACTGCAAACCGTAGATAAAACCAGCAGCTCCAGCCAACCCAGCACCAATGAAGAATGTGATCGAAATAATGCGATCGACGTTCACCCCCATAAGTGCGGCGGCCTCACGATCCTGTGCCACTGCGCGCATAGCACGGCCAGTACGCGTGCGAGATACAAACAATTGCAAACCGATCATCAATACAAAAGCGACGACAATGACCAGAATATTTACACCACTAACATTGACAGATCCGATATTGTAGGTGATCTGGGGAAAGATTTGCGGGAAGGAAACGTTATCCACGCCCTTCCACAGTTTTCCAACATCCTCTAAAATTAACGAGACGCCGATAGCTGAGATCAACGGGGCAAGACGCGGGGCATTGCGCAGCGGGCGATAGGCAACGCGCTCAATCGCGACACCCAGGACTGCACATATCAGCATTGACCCCAGACAGGCTACAATCATCAAACCCACCAGGGCCAAACCCCTTGGCTGAGAGGTAGAAGTGATACCAAATAAACCGAGAATAGCAATCGAAATTAGAGAGCCCATCATGAAAATATCCCCATGGGCAAAATTGATCAACTCAATAATACCATACACCATAGTATAGCCCAGGGCAATAAGTGCATAAATCGCACCGGTGGCCAGCCCGACGACAAGCTCCTGTATGAATAGTGTCATAGTATGTGCATTCCCACCTTCGAGTTTAATAGAGTTTGAAATTTGAAAGAGGAAGTAAGGGCTTCATCAGCAAAACTGATTGCAACCCTTACGCACTTACGGAGCTAGATAGCGTTATAACTATCTAGCTCACAACTAATTATCACCAGATCAGGACAGTTACTGCACGGTTACCGAGGTGAGAACCTTCCAGCCTGGCGTTCCACTGACATCAGCAAGCTGCTCCACGAGGATAACCTTATTTGTGGTATCACCATTGGCATCAAAGGTGTGATGACCAGTAAGACCAGTATAGTCGGTCTTCTGTATCGCATCAATTACTGCCTGGCGGAAGGGCTTGGCACCAGCGGTATCACTCGAGTCCTTCGGTACTTTAGCACCATTGGCGAGCGCTGTTTTGATCGCCTGGATCACAATCTTGGCACAGTCATAACCAGCCGCACTATATGCACCCAGAGTCCCATAGGTCGTTGTATAATTCTTGACGAAACTGGCAGCGGCAGGATTCTTTGTCACATCGGAAGAGGCAACTGTTCCATAGACTGGCCCACCGGTGAGACCAACAGCAGTGGCAAAAGCGGCTGCGACAATACCATCGCCACCAGCAAACGGCGTGTTCTTCAAAGCTGGAACCTGCGCCATCTGCTGACGAATGAGTGTCCCACCAGTCGAGTTTGTGCCTCCAAAGTAGATCACGTCGGGCTTCTTCGAAGCAATCTGGGTTAACAAGGAAACAAACGAGGTTGTCGTCCCTGGCTCACTGCTTCGTCCTAACACCGTTCCACCAAGTTTCGTCCACTCCGTACTAAACGTGTTAGCAATACCGATACCATAGGTTTCAGCGTCATCAACGACATACGCTGTTTTGTAGCTCTTTGTCTTGTAGAGGTAGTCAGCGTTGGCCGGTCCCTGGTGATCATCGGTGGTCGCGATACGGAAGTACGTGACCTTGCCGGTTGGACGAAGCGTTGGCACCAGATTGTTGGCACCGCTGCATCCAATCGCGGCGTTCGTCTGGGTCAGACACTGATTGGTATTCGCTGGACTGATAAGGGCGATGGGAGCCTGGTTTGCAATCGGCATCTCAGCCTGTGCAACGCTACTGTTAAAGGGCCCGACTATGCCTGCAATCAGTGCATCGCCAACCAATGCTGTCACATTTTGCGCCCCAACCGCCGGATCGTGGGCTCCGCTGGGACCAACATCATCCTTGGGCACCAATACAAACTTATAGCCTGGAACTACATTTGATGAGTTCGCTTCGTCAATAGCCATATGCGCACCATTCTCAGCCGGTTTCCCATTACTCGAGTCTTTACCAGACACGGGAAGCTCGGTGGCTATCTTAATTGTGGTAGAACCTGTGGGTGTAGAGCTACCAGTGCCCGTACCCGTAGTGCCAGAACCACAGGCAGCCAGTATTGATAGCAGTAGAGGGATACCAAGTGCCAAAGCAAAAATACGTGATAATCGTCTTTGCATGTTGTCAGCCTCCTTTGTCGTACAAATACGTACATATAGATCGTTAATTGAGAGGTCACAGATGATAAGAACGAGCCCCATCCCCGAAGAGATTACCTCTTATCCGATGACATACATACTACGTCATGAACAACTTTGAATCTCACCAGTTCGTGTACAACAGCGTTCAGTTCCAACCTCACCCTCACGATACAACATATATAGAACTACCGAGAATAGAAACCATTGGCAGGGGGACTGCTATATATGCACATGTTAATGGAAATAGGGAACGGACAATAACTGGTGGGATTATACTCAGCGCACATCGAACTGTCAATACGTATTTTTCTCCATATATATGATATGCACATAAATGGAAATAGACACTTGCAAACCTCTACGATGGAAATTTTTGACTAAAGCGCTCAAATGCCACTATCACCTGGCGCCGGGTTTCTTCACGTGTACCACCGTTGTCAATAACTTCATCAACGAGAGCAAGCTTCGGCGCAATGGGTGGTTGAGCACGCAGGCGCGCTCTTGCCTCCTCTTCGCTCATCCCATTGCGAGCCATCAGACGAGCAAGTTCTTGCTCTTCCGGGCAGGTGATCAACCATTTGCTCTGGCAGAAAGCTCCCGATCTGCCCTCTAGAAGCTTGACAGCATCAATGATAGCAATCCCTGAAGGGCTGATAGTGGCTAACTCGTTTACTAGTAAAACGGATACCGCCGGATGTACGATACACTCCAGTCGCTTCAAGGCATCTGCATTTTGAAACACGATTGTGCCCAGTGCCTTGCGCTCGACACTCCCGTCAGCGGCTATCACGCCTGGTCCGAACTCTTCAGCAACCTGCACAGCAACGGGCTGTCCACGTTCGTAGAGGCGGTGTACCAGAGCATCAGCATCAATATAGCGCTCAGCACCCTGTTCCAGCAGCAGTTGCCCAACAAATGTTTTACCACAGGCGATATTACCTGTAATACCAATAGTACGAGGCATAGACACACCTTCAATGAAATAGAAAGTATGGCACATTATGTGCAGCTTGACGAGTAGCAAGTACCTGGATACATACAAACATTTGCTTCACATGCGTACCTTTGAAGCAATGTATACATCTACATTATATCACTACAAGCCTACACATCCTGATCCGAACTGACACTCCCCGGCATAAATGCGCGGGGGTTCTTCCTTCATCCAGGAGGCTTGCCACTCTTCCTTGCAGTCAAGCAGTAGAGGTCTCCTGTCCAGAAGCGTTTCACGGGTGGCAGTCCCCGTCTGTTTCCGTGTGCCCCACGGTACAGCCGAGCGCTTTTTTCAGAATATTGAGCGCTGCGTTTTGATCTCGATCCAGAATCAATCCGCAGGAGGGGCAAATGTGGGTACGCACACTCAGACTTTTCTTGACACGTGTTCCACATTTCGAGCAGTCCTGGGTGGTATACTTTGGAGCAACCGCAATGATGGAAATATCGTGCATTGCTCCATAATACTTCAGCCAGGTCATGAAGATGCCCCATCCTGCATCATGGATCGATTTGGAGAGTTTCCGGTTGCGCACCATGTTCCTGATATTCAGATGTTCAAAAGCAATCAAGTCGTGAGACGAGACAAGCGCGTTTGCCTGCTTTCGGGCAAAATCTTCACGCTGCCGTTGAACTTTCAAATATCCTTTTGCCAGAACTTTTTGTGCTTTTTTCCGGTTCGCTGATTTCTTGACCTTACGAGAATGTTGTCTATGGAGACGCTTGAGCCGTTTCTCCTCTTTGCGATAGTGGCGTGGGTTGTCTAGGATGTTTCCTTCTGAGTCCGTGAGAAAACTCTTTAGCCCAACGTCAATTCCGACCTGCTTGCCCGTCTTAACGTGCTCAACTCTGTGTTGTGCCTCAATGCCGAACTGGACGTAGTAGCCATCTGCCCGTTTGAGAATGCGTACACGCCTGATCTGGGGAATGGGACGGGTCGCCAGATCACGACACCCAATCATGCGGAGTCGTCCAATTGCACACCCATCCGTGAAAACAATATGTTTGCCGTCCGGTTCTAACCGCCAGCCAGTGGTTTTATACTCTACTGACCTGTTATCATGTTGGAATTGAGGATAGCCCTTCTTCCCAGGTTTCTTGTTTTTGCAATTCTCGTAGAAGCGAGAGATTGCTGCCCATGCTCGATCAGCAGCCGCTTGACGTGCCTGAGAGTTCAAACAGATGGCGAAGTCGTAGTCTTTCGCAAGAACGGCACAATAGCATTGCAGATCATTTTTGCTGATCTTAGGAGTATCCATCCAGAGACGGAGGCATTTATTCCGGATAAACTGAGTCGTCCGTATTGCCCTCTCAATAGCGGCATACTGCTTCTTATTTCCCTGAATTTTATACTCGTAGATCAACATTAGCTCTTACTTTGCCTCTCAATATACTTCTCTATGATTTCCTGACTCACAACTCCAGCCGTACTATAAAAGGTTGAACGTGTCCAGAGAGATGGCAGACGCATCAAATGGACAAATTCTTCCCGCAATTCGTGAGACGAACGCCCTTTGATGAACCGTGCAATATCTAGTGGCTGTGTATAGGGATTCGACTGAATGAAGAGATGGACCTGATCTGGTTGGATTGCAAGTTCAACGATCTGCCAACCATGCTCATTGGCAACCTCTTCAATAATCTGCTTGAGACGATCATGCACACTTCCCACCAACACCTTTTTTCTCCGTTTCGGACAAAAGATGATATGATAGAGAATATGATGTACCGTATGCTGTTCATGAATATATTTCTCGTCCATGTCGATGAGTATAGCAGACGCTACATATGCTGTCAACAATTCCCCCATTAGTCCCATCGCGCCACCAAAAGGAAGAGCCATTCATCCCCGGTTTAAAAACACGGGGCTTTCTGGCTCGTTCGCTGTAATCACAACCTTGAGCGCTTCGCCGGGGTTCGCAACCAACTGGAATGCCTGAGCAGCATCTTGTAAAGGGAATGTATGTGTGATTACTGATGCGGAACCGATGCGGCCAGTCCTGAGCAGTTCGAGTGCATGGCGGGTCTCGTAGGGACCTGTGGAGTAGCTGGTGCGTAGAGTGATCTCCTGAAAAAAGAGGTGGTTGGGAGTGACAGGTAGTTGCTCGCCTGGAGGCGGGGGAGCATAGAAGAGGATCGTCCCACCAGGTCCACAGAGATCAAGGCCCTGCTGCATAGCGTCGATTTTGGAAGGAGTGACAATGACGATATCGGGTTTACGGCCATCATTGACGGCATAGATCTGCTCCAAAAGGGGTGCATTGTGGGGATCAAGTGCGAAATCAATTCCTATCTCCAGGGCATGGCGGCGACGGTAAGCGATTGGATCGACGATGATAACACGGGTGGCAGCGCGTTGTTGCGCTAACTGAGCAAGTGTGAGACCATTGCTGCCCGCGCCCAGGATCAGCACACTGTCTCCAGGTTGGATGGCAGCTCGATTGATACCCCGCACACAGCAGGCAAGAGGTTCGATCAGGGCCGCGGCTTCAAAGGAAAGATCATCCGGCAAGGGTAATACGTCAAGCTGGACATTCTGGGCCGGAACGCGAATATACTCGGCCAGGCCACCGGGATAGAGGCGGGTGGCGCGGAAGGTTGCACATTGTGAGAAGGAGCCGCGCTGGCAGAAATGACAGACCATGCAGGGGACGTGATGATGCAAAAAGACACGCTGGCCTACAGAGAATTGTTGTACACCAGCGCCCACAACGGCAACAATACCGGCAGGTTCGTGTCCGGGAGAGAGAGGAGCGCGTGGGCGCATGTACCATTCCATCACATCGCTGGCACAGATACCGCAGGCTCGTAACTGCACCAGGAGTTCGCCGGGGCCAATCTCTGGCACAGCCATCTCAACAATACGAATATCGTCGTTCGCATGATATTCAATAACGCGCATAGTCATCACCGCTTCGCTGGCACAATACACAAAAAACCAAAGGGCTCGTCGCCAGAGGTAAAAAACTGATGAATCTCGTTGCCTGAGATATAGACGACATCGCCAATGCCGATGTCGTGTTCCTTGTCGCCCAGGCGCAGACGCGCTCTACCATGCACGACGTAGACACCGTGATCATGGGAATGCTGGTCAAGCGAGGTATAACCGCCAGGTTGCACAGCAAAGTAGCGCATGTGAAAATGCGGTGAGTTCTCATCAGAGCCAATCAATACCTGCCGTGTCGCACGATCAGCCTCACTGCTCTCCGCTCCATAAGCGCGCAACGCTATATCTTGCCAGCGCAACTCGCCATTTTTTAAGCCTTTAAAGCGATGAATAGCACTCATAGACCTTCTTTCCTTTGACGAAATCGCTGTCTGCCTATCAGTTATTATACATTGCCATGGAGGCAACCTCATACCCACATGCACGTTTGATCAAGGCGATTGAAACGCCGTCCACATGGACCCCGTAGAGGCATGCCTTGCGTGTGCCGGGTGGCCCGCATGCGCGAGCTGCCCCATTTCACCTGGACACACCCGGCACACGCAAGGCATGCCTCTACGGGACGTTTATACTTGCATGCCATCTTTATCTACGTTATACTGAGACAGGATTGTCACAAAAAGATGTGTAAACTTCTGTAAGGACTGATGGACACAGGTTGTCGAACATGCATAGAGCACTTATCATACATAGCCCTCATGCGGGTAAGTCGTCACAGTTAGAGCAGACCATCACCTATCTACGAGAGAACCATGTAGAGGTTGTCGACGTGATATCGATCGCGACACTGGATGGTTTGACCGATCAGGGGCCGCGCTGGAAAGAACAGGGCATCGATATTGCGGTAGCGGCAGGTGGAGATGGGCTGGTCGGTGGGGTTATTACCCATATAGCTGAATGTGGGCTCCCTCTGGGAATATTGCCACTCGGCACATCAAACGATGTGGCACGGTCGCTTGGGATTCCACAAGAGCTGCACGCAGCGGTTAGAGTGATTGCTGATGGGCAACTGACTAAGGTAGATATCGGAGTAGCGAAACCAGCCCAACAGGCTCCCCATCTCGCCTCTGCTCAACATGGAAAACCTGTTGCAGTGCAGGTGGGTAAACAACGACATGGTTTTTTTGCCCATGCATTGACAGTTGGGCTCAATGTGGAGTTTGCACGACTGGCAACCAATGTGGCCACACGCCAGCGTTATGGGCGCATGACCTATCCATTCGCCGCATTTGAGGTACTACGCAATCATGAAGCGTCAGAGATGGAACTCAATTTTTTTGGCCTTTCGATATTGCCCAAAGTAGGCACGGAGCACCAATCCACACCGACCTTGCTTACAGAACCAGTCACGTTGAAAAGCAGAGCACTCCAGGTCACAGTCATCAATGCGCCAATCTTTGGTGGTATATGGCAACTCGCGGTACCCAAAGCGACGCTCAACGATGGCTTGCTGGACATCATCGTGATCGAAGATATCGATCACGAGAGCCTGAACACGATAGTGACACGCTTCTTCAGTCGTGCAGAAGCACCACAGGAATGGCATACACAATACCCGGACCTGCATCCTGCTGAACTTACAGGGATTCCGGGTATTCATCATGTGCAGGCACGAGAAGTCACTATTAGCACCCATATCGACCCACAGGATGTTACTCTGGATGGAGAGGTACGGGGTCAGACTCCGGTATATGCGCAGATGGCCGATGAGAAGTTGCTGGTGGCAGTCCCAGGCCGGTGAGAAACTTGCTCAGGAGCCAGAAGCCGATCTCGATACAGGGACCAACGCCAAAGGCAAAGATCAGGATGTGCAATAAATACAAGAAAGGATCCACGATGCGCATCATTTCTCTACTGGCCAGCGCGACCGAGATGATTGCAGAGCTAGGCTGCCTTGATCAGATGGTGGGGCGCTCACACGAGTGCGATTACCCACCAGAAGTACTGAATTTGCCCGTAGTCAGCACAACACAGATTAACGTGAACACTAGCAGCGAACAGATCGATGCCCAGATCAAACAACTCGCGCACAATAAAGAGGAGGCGCAAGGAAATGCACTCAAAGCTTTGAGCATCTATGCACTTGATGTTGCGCTTCTACAACAACTACAACCTGATGTGATATTTACGCAGACTCAGTGCGAAGTCTGTGCGGTCAGTGAGCGCGATGTGATGCGGGCGGTACAACAATTAACAGGCTTGCAGCCACGCATCATCGCGCTCTCTCCCTATAGGCTGAGCGATGTGTGGGAGGATGTGCAGCGTGTGGGCAAGGCGTTGGGACGCCTGGAGCAGGCACAAGAGCTTGTACAGCGCTATCAACTACGCCTGGAACGTTTAAGCGCTGCTACCAGCGGGAAACGCAAGCCACGCGTTACAGTATTGGAGTGGCTTGATCCACTGATGGCCGCAGGTAACTGGACGCCCGAACTGATTGCATATGCCGGTGGAGAGAACATCTTCGGCGAGATTGGACAGCATTCGCCCTGGCTGACATGGGAAGAGCTACAGGCTGCTGATCCCGACGTACTGATCCTCTCCCCTTGCGGCTTTACACTTGAGCGTACGCTACAAGATGTTCCTTTGTTGCAGCAACATCCGTCATGGAGATCGTTGCAAGCAGTGCGGCAAGGTCGGGTTTACGCCATTGACGGTAACAGTTATCTGAACCGTTCGGGGCCACGCCTGGTTGAATCGGCGGAACTGCTGGCACGAGTATTGTGGGGAGACGAGATAGGCATCGATGTCGATCCAGAAGCCTGGCAGCGGATTAACGAGAAGCAGTAGACGAAAAGGCGTTTCTCCAGCTTCAATGAGCGAATGAAGAAACGTCTTTTTGTCTGAAACATTATGCCCGCTGCCTGGGTGCTAGAGCCCAGAAGAGTATTGCGATCATTACAATAAATAGCAGGATGATAAATGCCATGATGGGATCCACCTGTCCGGCCAGGGGCCACTGGAAGATCACAGCCAGGATGAGATACGCCACCCAGAGCACTCCCAGCGTGGGGAGAATATATAGCCAGTTAAAGCGGGCGCGGGGATCGGCTTCACGCGATTGACGTGCGACGTAATCAAAATCTGTATCGATTGGCTCCATGAAATATACCTTCCTCCATTTAGCAGGCGCGGCGGATTGCAGCGCACGTGTTGTAGAGCGTTTGTGACATATGCCATGTATGGATAGCAGGCATATGTCCAATGAGCAAACGAGAAATACAGGCCACCGCGTAGACGGCCTACCCGGCTCAGATCATATTATAGTCGTTACATTCAAACAACGCAACCGCTCCTACTCTTCCCCTTTCCACTGAGCAGGGTGGGGATCAATCCCCCCACCCAACGATATTTTGCCCTGTTTTCGCTCGCCACCCATCCGCAGGTAGATATAAAAAAACGGCCTCAAGGGCCTAAGCAACTGAGGTCGTAGTGGGAGTAGACCAGTCAGGAGAGTCGGAATGCGACGAGGAGTCGGGAGCAGGAGAAGAAACGGCAGAGGAACGGAGCTTATTGAAATAGCGACGGAGTTCAAGTGCATTCACCTGGTACATCGAGCCATCGATAGCAACAGCTATGTGACCTTCAGCAATAGCACTACAAACATCAGCAAGAGTCGGGATACGGTCGGACATGAGACATCTCCCTCCAAAATACTGTGACGCTTTGATCGTCTCGTTGCAACTACAAGGATTTCACAGAGTTCCTTTCGAAGCGCGCCCCGCGCATTCCTGCCGGGGAGGAATGAAAGGCGGACACTCGGCTCCGCTTGACGCCTGATCATCCCTTGTGGGGGAGCGTTTTTGTGTGGGAACGCTCAAACCCACACTACTCAGGTTTCCCCTTGTAGGTAAAGTTGGCCTCGACAAACTTAGGAGACGGTTTGGCGTTGCAAGCACTGCGTAGACCCCGTTTCGCTGTTTAACCTGCAACCGTAGAGGTCGGAGCTGGCCTCGTACTCCGACGTACCTGATTTCGCCTCTAAGGGAGGAGTCCCCAGGTTGATTGTATCCAACCTGTACGGAGCCCCTGAGTCTGGTCAAGTCCAGGACTTGCGAGAGACGGCCAGAAGTCGGCCCTACTCGCAAGCCCCCTGGCTTTTAGCCGGGGGTACTTGACTATTACGTCAGCAAACAGCCTCCTGTTTCAGGCGGCTCTACTCACTAAAACACAGGAAACATCGTGTTTATTCCCAGCAATGGCACACGCAACCAGTTATTCTTCCTCCTCTTCTGCAGGTGCGTCCTGATTATCAATAACGACATCGTCGTCAAGCAGACCGCTGATAGGATCAATATACATCACATGGCGGATGAGGTCAATCTGTTTGATAATGGCTTTAACCGCGGGAATAAGAAATTGCTTGCCTTCGGCAGATTTCACGACATACACATCGTTTCCGCCTGTTGGCATAATATCTACGATGGTGCCAACAGGCTTAGCATCGAGTTTTATCACCTGTAGGCCAAGGATATCGTGTTGGTAATAGGAATCCGGCGGCAACTTCGCCAGTTCGTGCTCTGGGATAGAGATAGTGCTATTACGCAAGGATTCAGCAGTAGTCGCATCACGGATGCCTTGTAGTTTGAGCAACAGCAAATCACCTTTATAGGGGCGAACACTTTCGATCGTGTAGCGCTTATACTCTGAGCCGAGATAGACGCCCTCAAGCTGAGCGAAGCGATCTGGAATATCGCTCAATGAGAAGACCTTCAACTCGCCCCGGAGGCCAAAAGGGGCCACTATTTTGCCAATAGTAGCCCATTCTGTATTCTTCTGCATTGACATGATACTTTCTGTTTCTCTAGACGCCGAAACCCGAATGACGACTTAGAGAATCTCCAGCGAGGTATGGCGTCCTTCACGAGTACCACCGGTGCGCAGGAGGGTCCGCATCGCCTTGGCAACACGCCCCTGGCGACCAATGACCTTACCAAAGTCATCCGGCGCAACATGGAGTTCTAACACCAGTGCGCTGCGGTCATTGCGAACCTCACGCACCGCTACTGCCGAAGGATCATCTACGAGCGACTGGGCCACGTACTCAATCAGTTTACGCATATCTCAACATTCCCTCACATATAACTACGCCTCTGTAGAAGCTGGAGTAGACGCAGCGGCACGCAATTGTTCAAAGCGGCCAAGGATACCGGTACGCTTGAGCAAACTTGCTACTGACTCGGTGGGCTGGGCACCATTCTTCAACCAGCTAAGAGCCCTTTCCTCATCAATATGAATTGCAGAAGGCTCAACAAGTGGATTGTACCAACCGATGTTCTCGATAATGCGACCGTCGCGTGGAGAACGTGCATCAGCCACCACAACACGATAGCTAGGGGCCTTCTTCTTGCCTGTGCGTTTTAAACGAATTTTGACAGCCATGTTTTGTTTTTTCTCACCTCTTCCCCACAAAGGGGGTCTGTATTTTCTGTAGCACCACATTTCGAAGCGGCGCTCACGATACTCATCACAGCGCCCTGAATTATGGCGAGACCAGGATAGCACGTTCTAGAAAAACTGTCAATGTTATGAAGTCGTTTCACCAACACGGTGCAAACGCACAAAATTCGTGCGTGCACGGCTGGCAATAGGTAAACCACCCATAATCACGATATGCGCGCCTTTCTGAACGAGCTTCTCGTCTTGCAGGCGCCGATCAACTACAGCGATCAGTTCTTCGGTAGTGCCCTTCATCTCTACCTGGCGTGGTAACACGCCCCACCAGAGCGCCAGGCGATGATAGACGCGCTCAGAGGGTGTATAGGCAAAGATCGGTGTACGCGGACGATCTTTGGAGATTAACTGTGCGGAACTACCGGAGCGTGTAAAGACAACGATAGCCTGTACGCTGGCCTCTTCAGTTAAAGCACGTGCAGCATGACTTACGGCATGGGCCTGAGTGAGATTTTTGCAATTCGGTTGGCGCATGGTACGATAGCCAGCCTCGGTCTCCACGGCAATGCGCGCCATGGTCTGCACAGACTCGATAGGATATGCGCCTACGGACGTTTCGGCACTGAGCATAACGGCATCGGTCCCATCGAGTACAGCATTTGCCACATCATTCACCTCAGCCCTGGTTGGACGAGGATTGGTAATCATCGACTCTAACATTTGTGTTGCTGTAATAACAGGCAATCCGAGATCGTTACATCTGGTAATGATGCGCTTCTGGATCAGCGGGACCTTCTCCAGGGGCATCTCGACGCCCAGATCACCACGCGCCACCATCACCCCGTCGGTCGCAGCCAGAATCTCGTCCAGGTGCTCGACAGCCTCAGGCTTCTCCAGTTTGGCGATTAAGGGAACAGGCTCCCGACCCTTGTGCCCCAGCTCGGACTGGAATTCACGTATATATGCTTTGGCCTCTATGATATCCTGTGGCCTGCGTACAAAGCTGAGCGCTACATAATCGACATCGTGCAGAATGCCGAACTTCAAGTCCTCACGATCCTTTTCAGTGAGAGCAGGTGCGCTTACTGCTACGCCCGGCAGGTTAATGCCCTTGTGTTCCTTCAGCACGCCACCGTGTACTACCATACATTGGACATCTGTTTCATTGCTGCCAAGTACGCGCAGTTCCAGCAAGCCATCATCCAGCAAGATACGATCTCCCGGCTTCACATCTTGTGGCAGGAGCTTATATGTCGTTGAAACAATCTCGGCGCTGCCCTCTACCTCGCGAGACGTAATGGTAAATGTGGTTCCGTCCACCAGCGTAACTGGTTGCCCACCCTTGAGCGTGCCAGTGCGTATCTTTGGTCCTTGCAGATCTTGTAGGATCGCCACTGAACAGTCAAGACGAGCAGAAAGAGCGCGCACACACTCGATTACAGCGGCATGTTCTTCCAACGCGCCATGCGAGAAATTCAGGCGGGCCACATTCATCCCGGCACGGATCAAGGCTTCAAGCTGTGCCTCACTACTCGTAGCGGGTCCGATAGTACAGACGATTTTTGTGCGTCGCATATAATATCCTTTAGCGTTTTGCCGCTATTTCTGTATAGAAGAATTCCCTATGAACAGCATGCCTCTTGAAAGTATGCGGTCCAGTCGCCCCTGAGACAATGCTATAGCTTACGCAAAAAGCTACGTGTACGCTCACCCACCGAAGTATCAAAAAGCTGCTCGGGTGGTCCCTGCTCAACGATCTGCGCCTGATCCATAAAGATCACATGATCCGCAACCTCGCGTGCAAAACCCATCTCATGGGTCACGACCACCATCGTCATGCCCTCCTGAGCGAGCTGGCGCATAACTTTGAGCACCTCACCGACCAGTTCGGGATCGAGCGCGGAGGTCGCTTCATCAAAGAGCATTAGCTTGGGATTCATCGCCAGGGCACGCGCAATCGCCACACGCTGTTGCTGTCCGCCGGAAAGCTTATGCGGATAGGCCTCGGACTTCTCAGCCAGTCCAACCTTGGCGAGTAAGCTCATGGCCTGCTCCATGACCTCACCAACAGGACGGTGTAATACATGAATGGGTGCCTCCATTACATTTTCCAGCGCAGTTTTGTGAGGGAACAGATTAAAACGCTGAAAAACAAAGCCAATCTGCGAACGGATACGCGCAATATTAGCCTCCTTGTCTTCTACCAGGCGTCCATTCACCTCACGGTAGCCGATCAATTCGTCTTCGATATAGATGCGCCCATCGTCGATCTTCTCTAGATGATTGATACAACGCAACAACGTCGTCTTGCCTGAACCACTCGGGCCGATAATGACCACGACCTGTCCACGCTTCACAGAAAGATCAACACCATTCAGTACTGTTAGCGACCCAAAACGTTTCACAAGCTTCTCAGCGCGTACCATAATACCCGCGCTCTTTTCTTGTAAAGCCATAGTTTCTACTCCTCCCTGGTATCTTCCAGCCGGTTACCTGCCGCCTGTTTGTGCCTGTGCACCAAATCCAAGCATACGCGCGCCCCAGCCTTTTTCCCGAATTTCAACTTTTGTAGTACGATTTGGATCAAGGCGATTCTCAATCCAACTCTGGACATAGCCCCATAGAGTTGTCATGACCAGATAATAGAGCGTGGCTACAATAAGTAGCTCGAAAATAGAAAAACTCGGCGAGCCAAACTGCTGAGCGAAATGAGTTAACTCACCCATGCCAATCACTGAGGCAATAGAGGTTGTTTTGAGCATATTATTAAACTCATTGCCCAGAGGAGGAATGATAACCCGCGCAGCTTGAGGTAAAATAACGCGACGCATGGCCAGACTGTAACGCATACCGAGCGATTTAGCTGCCTCCATCTGGCCAACATCGACTGATCCAATGCCAGCGCGAGTAATTTCGGCCATATACGCACCTTCATTAAGAGAAAATGCTAACAATACGCAAAAGATATCAGACAGGAGGAAGTTCGGATTAATCCTCGGCAGGCCGTCCCAGAGTAATAGCACCTGTACGAGCAATGGACTACCACGAAAAAACCAGATATAAGCACGGGCAGGATAAGATAACCAGGGGTAACGTGACATGCGCATTAAGGCAATAAATAGACCAAGGATAACCCCTAAAAATTGCGCGACGACTGAAATCCAGAGTGTTGTCCAGGCGGCCTGGAACACAAAACCGGAGAAGATAAATTGCCCGATAATGTCCCAACGAAACACGGTAACCTCCTCATAAAAAGGCTCTGGCTCTCCTGAGAACAGAGAGCCAGCAACCAATCTAGCTCTTTGTAGATAGGTATCTACAAAAAACTATTTTACGAAATTTTTTGGGCAGGGTTCAATTTCCACTTCGTGAACAGGTTAGCATACGTGCCATCGGACTTCACGGCATTAAACGCCGCCTGAACCGCATTGAACATAGATGTATCGCCCTTACGGATGGAGATGCCTTCAGGGGCTGCATTAATGATAGAACCACCAACATCGAAGCTACCGGCATGCTGCTGGAGATAGTAATCCGTTACAGGTGAATCCTGGAAGGTTGCATCAACGCGATTATTCACCAGCAACTGGATGACATCTGTCTGAGCGCCCAGGACGGTCAGCTTCACGGGATCAGACTTACACTCCGCCTTATTCACCGCACTCAAGGTATCCAGTTCAGTCGTACCATCCTGCACCCCCACGTTTTTGCCGCACAGATCGGTTACAGCTTTCAAGTTCTTTGGATTCCCTTTCGGTACTAACAGCGACTGACCAGCATTAAAGTATGGCACAAAATCGACCTGTTTCTTGCGATCAGGAGTAATAGTCTGCGCAGAGATCACCACATCATAACGCTTTGCTTTCAAATCATCGACAATGGTAGTATAAGCAGCAGTCTTGACGTCGGCAGTCAAGCCCATGCGCTGCGCCATTGCAGTAATCAGATCAACATCAAAACCGGTCGCCTTGCCCGTGGCAGTATCAATGAACTCCTGCGGAGGATACGTCGTATCACTTCCTACAGTCAACGTACCTGAAACAAGTAAGTCAGTCGGGGCCGCAACCGATGGTTTTGTATTTGTTGAACCGCTACCAGTGCTGGTAGAATTTGAACTACCACACGCGGTCAGGAGGATAGAGAGACCGACGATAGCACTCACAAATAAGGTGTAAAGTAAGGAATGTCGTCGGGAAGGTCTGGAAAAAGATATCATGAAGGAAACCTCCTCTGAAAAAGAGAAACTTTGTGTGCAGACACATGTAGTGTAACACACAGGTAACGTGCCTACAAGAATTGTGGACAGGTCTTTTCTCATAAGACTTAACTATAATACGTCAATTCTTGAGCCACCTATCACCAAAGCAACGGCCTGTTTGTCTGCTAACGTTGCCCCGTAGTGGCATGCCTTGCGTGTGCCGGGCGGGTGGGAACACCGTTGAGCATCTGAGAATTCCGCTTGAGCGACGCGGCACACGCAAGGCATGCCGCTACGGGAAAGGTGGTTTGACATCATCCTACCCTATGCTATACTTTGATAGTAGTAGAGTAAATACAGAAAGCGGCGGGTAACAACGCAGTTATCCGCCGCGCATCATTGCGCAGGGGCAAGCAGGATTTCGTCCGCATTGATATTCAGTGCCGAGCAAAAAGTAGCAGATGGAGCAGTACCATAATGACAATTCAAGAACGTAAGAGTATTCCCATTCCCGAAGTTGAAGCACGCGAACCCATTCCAAATCAAAATCTCCGTGTTCCTGGCCCAACTGCCATCCCACCAGAGATCATGGCTGCCCAGGCACAGCAGATGATCAACCATCGCGGACCAGAGTTTTCCGCGATCATGAAACGGGTAACGCCGCGTTTGCAATACTTTTTCCAGACGACCGCACCAGTTCTAACCTATCCAGCATCCGGTACAGGGGGTCAGGAATCCGCTATTGTCAATCTTTTTTCTCCCGGCGATTCTGTGGTATCCATCACTATCGGTAGCTTCGGCAACCGGCTCGCCAAAATCGCGGCTGCCTATGGATTAGATGTAACACGCATCGAGTTTCCCTGGGGAGAGGCCGCTGATCCAGCAATCGTCGAGGCCCATCTGAAAGGGCTATCCTCTTATAAAGGCGTGCTGATAACGCATAACGAAACCTCTACAGGCGTTACCAATGATGTACAGACACTGGCCACACTTGTACGCCGCTATAATCCAGATGCGTTGATTGTCGTGGATGCTGTCAGCTCCATGGGTTGCATCCCTCTAGAGATGGATCTGTGGGATCTCGATGTCGTCTTTACGGGCTCACAGAAGGGCTGGATGGTTCCTCCCGGTATTATGATGATCGCAGCCAGTCCACGCGCCTGGGAAGCAAACAAGACAGCGAAATTGCCACGCTTCTACTTTGACTGGGGACTTTCACGCAAGCACCTGGTGGACGCGTGGCAGCATCCAACGACGCCACCGGTCTCCATCTTCTATGCCCTGGATGTGGCACTGGAGATGATGCTGGCCGAGGGACGAGAGGCGATCTTCGAGCGCCATCAACGAGCTGGTCAGTACATACGTGAGCGTGCGAAAGCCATGGGCCTGGAGTTATTGGCAGACCATCCCTATGCTTCAAATACGGTGTCGGCCATCCGCATCCCTGAAGGCGTTGATGGCAAGGGTTTACTGACGGCATTGCACAAACAGGATAAAATTGTGCTTGCTTCAGGACAGGACAAGTTGCAAGGCAAGATCTTCCGCATCGGGCACCTGGGCTTCTTCACAGAGGCAGACCTGGCGCAGGTCATGGATGCAGTCGAAAAGCGTCTGCCGGAGTATGGCTTCAAGCGCTGATGGTGCAGAGAGGACGTGTGAAGTTATGGTAGAGGTACAGGGAAAAACAGCCGGGACAGTAGAGAAGGAGGGTACAGCCGGAAAGATCAAGATCCTCATTACTGATCGTATAGCACGCGAAGGCATCGACCTCTTGCGCGCTCAACTACCCGAAGCACAGATTGACGAGCGTCCAGGCTTGAAACCGGACCAATTGAAAGCCATTATTGGCGACTACGCGGCCCTCATGGTGCGTAGCGAGACACAGGTCACCGGCGACGTATTAGCGGCTGCAGCCAGCTTGAAGATCGTCGGACGCGCCGGCGTGGGGGTTGACAACATCGATACCGACGCGGCCACGCGCCAGGGAATCATCGTCGTCAACTCACCAACAGGCAACATTATCGCGGCAGCCGAGCACTCCATCGCGATGCTGATGGCGCTTGCACGTCATATTCCTGCTGCTGATAGCAGTATCAAGGCAGGAAAATGGGAAAAGAGCAAGTTTCTGGGCGTCGAGGTACGGCACAAAGTACTCGGCGTCGTCGGGTTAGGCAAGGTGGGAATGGCGGTTGCGCGGCGCGCACAGGGACTGGAGATGCAGATCATCGCCTATGATCCATTTGTCTCCCCCGAACAGGCGCGTAAGAACGACGTCATCATGCTTAGCCTGGAAGACGTGCTCAAGCAGGCTGATTTTGTGACACTACATACCTCGCTCACCAGTGGACCCAGTGGCACGCGCGGGTTAATTGGTGCGCACGAGTTGAGCCTGATGAAACCAGGAGCGCGCATCATCAACTGTGCGCGCGGTGGCCTGATCGACGAAGAGGCCTTACTCAATGCTCTGAACAGCGAACACCTGGCCGGTGCAGCGCTCGACGTCTTTAGTCAGGAACCTATACGCGACAACGAGATACTGAAGCAACTGGTAGCGCACAGGCGTGTGATTGCTACTCCGCACCTGGGGGCGTCCACTGAGGAGGCACAGGTAGGTGTGGCGACAGACGTGGCAGAGCAGATCGTCTCCGTACTGCGCGGCGGCTTCCCACGTGCAGCCGTCAATGCGCCGTTGATCCTGCCCGAGACATTGAAGATCCTGCAACCCTACATGGATCTCGTCGAAAAGATGGGTCGTCTGTACACGCAGTTACAACCGGGACCAATCAACAAGATCGAGATCAGCTATAACGGCGAGATCGCAAGTTATGACTTGCGACCTCTCCAGGCTGCACTCATCAAGGGCCTGCTGGAATCGATCTCGGACGCGCATGTCAATATGATTAACGCCCAGGTGCTGGCAAAGACATGGGGACTGGAGATCACGGAGCAGAAATCCACTACACCGGCAGAATTTGCCAACCAGGTCACCTTGCGCGTGCTGGGTTCAAATGGTTATGCCTCATCGTTTGCAGGCAAGCCAGGTTCGGGTGATGAGCGCGTAGAAGTGCTCAGCGGAGCAATGCTTCATGATACGCCGCGCATCGTACGTGTCGGTCGTTACTGGACCGAGTTTGTGCCCGAGGGTTACATTCTCTTCTGTCGTAACTACGATCAGCCTGGCATGATCGGACGCGTTGGAACCGTATTGGGCAAGGCGAACATCAATATCCACCATATGGATGTCGGCCCCAGTGTACGCAGACAGCGACAACAGGGCGTGCCGCCCGACACAGCGCTAATGGTCATCCTGGTAGACGATCCCATTCCCGATTGGGCACTGCACGATTTGAACGAATCAGGAGACATCTTCGGCGTAACGATGGTCAAGATCTAAAGCAGCAGGGCGGTTGCAAGCAGGGCGATTCTCTCTGGGAGACGCAACAGGGCGATTGCAAGAATCGCCCCATTGGCGTCAAGTTACGGAGGCAGAAACAGGCGATGAGATGGCTCCCAGGGCGACCGCAAGGGTCAAGCGCCCCTACAAAGAGAACGGCGGGTTGCTCAGGCCCAACGGGTCTTTGTAGGGGCGCTTGACCCTTGCGGTCGCCCTGGGAGGGGCTCGACGGAACAAACCCATCCATCGGTAACTTGACGCTTATGGGGCGATTGCAAGAATCGCCCTGGGAGGCGCAGCAATGCGCCTCTTCTTTATCAGAATGCGCCATCAGAATGCGCCGTAAAACCTCTGGTTTCAGCCGTGGGGAGGATGTCAACCTGGTACTTAGATCTCCACCAGATCGCGGCTGGAGCGCCTGGGAGTATCATCTTCAGCAGCCAGATGCTCAAGTCGATCAGCAATACGACGTTTGAGCAAACGGGCAATGAGACAATAGAGAACTAGCAGCAGTACCAGCACACAGAGCGTAGGAATCGTGTAACGTTGTATCAAGGTCAATGCCAGTTGCCAGCGGCGTCCCAGAGACCAGCCAAGAGAGAGCATCGCAGTGCACCAGATGATCGAGCCAACTGAGACACTGATGAAGAAACGTGCGAAATTAGTGCGTGAGAAACCAGCCGGGAAACATGTGAAAGGACGAATATATGGAACGATGCGCGAAACAAAAACCATCCATATGCCATAACGTTGAAACCAGCGCTCAAACATGCGGATCTTGTGACGATTCAGGCGGAAAAAGAGCGCCAGGCGCAGCACAACCCGTCGGCCTCCGCGCGCGCCAATCGTATAAGCGATACAGGCACCGCTGATGCTCCCTATAATCGATACAATGGCCAATATCCAGATGCTAAAATGGCCAGACGAGGCCAGCGCGCCCGTGAACAATAGAAGAGTACTATTGACAATGGGAATACCTGTACTCTCTAAAGCCAACACCACGGCTACAACGATATAGATCAGCAGCGGGCTCGTATGTAGTAATAAGTGCGCCACAGTATGCACATTCCCAATCCTTTCCCTTCACAGACACTGCCTTATAGGACTTGCACTACTCACACCGGAGTAGCTGTTTCATAATCTTATTCACTATTATTTTGATACGAACAACACGACGATATGGTTACTCGAATAAGACGAGTAGACCACCAAGTTTGTCGTTTGCCTCTATACTTATATATCGGATATACGCTCTCTACTTCAAAGTATAAAATTTATGGCGTTTCTGAAACGTTTCATCAGCGGCTATCCGGCAAGAACTCGTCTACCGAAAAGGTTGACCAGAAGCGTTGGAGTAATGACAAGAATCACCCGCTTTTAAATAGGAAGTCGTGACGCCTTCCATAGTAGGGTCGTTGTATAGATAGCAACTCTTTTGGCTGAGATACGTATCTCATGATGGACACAATCAATCTATAGAAACAGACGTATAGCGCATAAAAAAGTAAAGCAAGCATATTCTACGTCTATTACTACTGTGACATACTTGTGCAAAGGAAAGGGACAAGGCAAACACCAGATGAAAACTGTGACACCTTCTCCGTCTACAAGCAAAAAATCGGGCCAGCCAACCAGAGGTCAGGCCCGTTTCGCATTTACAGTTCTGCTCATTATAAATATACTTAACTATGCTGATCGCTATGTGCTACCAGCGATTCTGCGCAAGATTCAAGCGTCTCCGCAATTAGGAGGGTTGGGAATTAGCGATTTTGAAGCTGGTTTGATAGGCTCATCATTTCTTATCGTCTATGCATTAGCAACCTTGCCAATTGGTGTCTGGGCAGACAGAAGTCCTCGCAAAATTATCGTCGCGCTCTGTGTTGGCGTCTGGAGCATAGCGACTGTTCTGGCTGGTATAACGAGAAACTTTATCCAGTTATTCAGTGTACGTTCCATCTTAGGGATTGGTGAAGCTGGCTACGCACCAGCTTCTTTGTCGCTGCTGGGCGACTATTTCCACAAAGAGCATCGTGGGCGCGTTCTTTCCTTCTGGTCTGCGGGAACCTTGATCGGGTCTGCCCTCGGCTTTACTATGGGAGGACTCATTGCTGACGCATTTGGCTGGCGCTGGGCGTTTTTTGTTGTAGGTATTCCAGGACTGATCGCGGCATTTCTGTCATGGCGCATGACAGAGCCAAAACGAGGTGTTTTTGATGGAGGAGAAGACGAAGAAGAGTCCGAAGTAGATGTAGCACATGGACATATCACTGTCGGACAAGGTCTCTGGAGTACAGCAAAGCAGCTGTTACGCATTCCTACCTACCTGACATTGCTCGGTGCCCTTACGTTCAGCTTCTTCACCATTGGTGGTACCTCCTACTGGCTACCTTCCTACTTTCAGGATAGCTTCCACTTATCGCCAGGACAGGCTGGCTCGATCTCTGGAGCGGTGCTGGTTAGTGGAGGACTGCTCGGCACGGTCATTGGAGGCTGGCTGGCGGATCTTGTACAGAGACGGATGCCAGAAGGTCGTATGCTGGCCGCAACAATCGGTTTCCTCCTGGGAGCACCGCTTGTATTGATAGCACTCTTTATTCACACGCTGCCGCTTTTTGTTACCATGTTCATAGCAGCAGCGGTCTTTCTTTCCTTCTGCACAGGTCCACTGAACGCGGTGATTCAGGATGTCATCAGGCCTGATTTACGGGCGACCGCGGTAGGTCTTTCATTGCTATTCGCACACCTGTTAGGCGACGCCGCATCTCCCGCGCTCATTGGCTTCATCTCTGACCACCACAACCACGATCTTGGATTTGCGCTGTTGATTACAGCACCGACAGCATTGCTACTTGCTGGCCTGGTCTGTCTCATTGGTCTCAGATCGGTGGCTCGTGATATGAAAGCTATGCAAAAACAGATAAAGCAAAGATTATAAAACGCGAGCACACAAGGAAACCGCCTATCACTTGATAGGCGGTTTTTTTAAGAGCGGGTTACGGGATTCGAACCCGTGGTCTAAACTTTGGGAAAGTTTCATGTTACCACTACACCAAACCCGCCAGTAACCATCTGACGAATTGGATTATAGCCGATGCATAAAAAAAAGTCAAGCGCCTGGTACGATTTTTTTCTACGTTGGTAATCTTTGTTTGCTGAGTTTTTTTGAGCAATGCCCCCATCGCATGGCCTGTGCAAAATGCCCCTTTTATCTGCTAAAGGATTCGACACAGATACTACTGAAAGAGGCCCAGGGCAATCTGCTGCGGATGAAACAAGAAATGGAATTATCCGAGGAAGAAATAGCTGCGATAGATGAAGGCGTCCGTCTGATGGAACAGCTTTCTCTGCGTTTGGCTGATGTTCCTACTCCTGGTGGCCCAACGCCTCGGTAGTTGGGGCAAAGATGAGAACGGAGGGAATGGTCAGCGCTCGCTGTCCTGAAACGCATCAGGAGCCAGCCGCTCCAGCCCCTCGGTAATCACCATCAACGCCTGATCCGCCATCTGTTCTGCCGAGAGCGTTTTCGGCCCCTGACACCATTGCACCACGGCCCCAAGGATCGCCCAGCTCGTGGCCACCGCCATAGTCTCCACTGGCACGCGCTTTGAGACCCTCCCCTGCTTGAGCCAGGTCAACAGCAGTCTGGTCAGTTCCTCTTGGGCAGCCTGTTCTAGGACCGGATGAAGGAAGGGATGGATGATATCAGATGGTTGACAGTGGTGATAGAGCGTGCTGAGATGCTCGGACACCGTTTGGATGAGCAGGCGCAAGGTGGTTCTTCCCAACCGGGATGGTGAGGGAAGCTTGCTCTCGACGGCCTGGTGAAACTGGTCGCGGATGAAGACATCCAGCAGCGCATACTTGTCAGGAAAGTGCGCATAAAAGGTGCCGCGATTCACCGTGGCTCGCGCCGTGATGTCCTGAATGGTCATCGCCGAAAAGCCCTTTTCTTCCATCAGTTCACGAAACGCTTGGAGCAAGAGTTGACGGGTGCGCTTGACACGGGGGTCATTGCTCGTGGAAAGTGTCTTCATAGAATCCTCTTCTTTCCTTGTCTTTGTTTTCATCTGTCAACGCAACGATCAATGGTCGTCTCCACTTTTCCAACATTTCCCTGCCTGATGTTGGCTACCCAACAAAATGGCAGGATTGCTCATTGCTTCTGGGACCATCACACCGTAGTATTCTAAACGACGGAGAGGGGTTAAGCAACTCCTGTCCTGTATCCAACGAATGATGAAAAAGGAGGCCATCGCCATGAATATTGCGCTCTGGGTAGTTCAGGGACTGCTCGCCCTGATGTTTCTGTTTGTCGGTTTGACGAAAGCCTTTTTTCCACTGCCAACGGTCAAGAAGAATTTTTCCTGGGCCAACCACGTGCCCGCCGCGCTGGTGCGCTTTATTGGAGTCAGTGAACTCCTGGGAGGGATTGGGCTGATCCTGCCCGCAGTGACTCATATTCTGCCGTGGTTGACCGTGGCAGCCGCCATCGGTTTAGCACTCGTCATGATCTGTGCCGCCATCTTCCACGCTTCGCGCCGCGAATTTTCGATGATCGGTTTCAATATCATCCTGTTGCTTTTGGCAGCCTTGGTGGTGGTCGGTCGGGTCACGCTGGCTCCGCTCTAAGAGGCACTGGAGGCAGTAATTTTTTTGACAAGGAATTTGGAGAGAAGCATGAGTAGACAGACACCCTCTTTCGCTCCATTGCTCAAAGAACGCTATGTGAGCTTGAAGACGTTCCGCACGAATGGGGCTGCGGTTGCCACCCCGGTGTGGTTTGTGGAAAGCCATGGAACCATGTATATCGGCACAGGCGCTGCCACGGGAAAGGTGAAGCGCATCCGCCATTCTGGCCGTGTCACGCTCGCCCCCTGTACGGCGAGAGGACAGGTATTAGGCCCTCCAGTTGAAGGGGAGGCACGCATTCTGAGCGATCAAGCGGAGATCGCGCGAGCCCACGCGACGCTCGCGAGCAAGTACGGGATGCAGTTCCGCCTGATCGCCTTTTCCCAAAGCATCGCGAGATTCCTGCGTCGTCGTACAGATGACTATGTCTACCTGGCAATCGTCCCGTAACATGAGCCTCGCAGCGAGAAACCAAAAAACAGTCTGTTTGAATGAACGATGAGAGAAAGGACCCCTTTTTTCTATGAAGACGTTAGCTATTGTAGGAGCAGGACCAGGACTTGGTCTTTCCCTTGCCAAAACCTTTGGACAGCATGAGTATCGCGTCGCGCTCATTGCACGCAGTCAAGAAAAACTGGACACCTACGTGCAACAGCTCCAGGCCCTGCACATCGAAGCAGCCGGATTCGCGGCAGATGTCATGAACGCATCGCAACTGGAAGCAGCACTGGCTCGTGTCAAAAAGACCCTTGGTCCGGTGGATATGCTCGAATACAGCCCGCTTCCGAGTTGGACAGCAGAGCCTTCCTCTGCCCCTGCTTCTGTCCTGGATGTCACGCCTTCGAACGCCATTTCTCAGTTCCAAATGAGTGTGCTTGGTGCCATTACGAGCGTCAAAGCCGTTTTGCCTGATATGCTCACAAGAGGCAGTGGTGCCATCTTTTTTACCACAGGACTCTCAGCCATCGTCCCACTCCCTTTCCTCGGGAATGCCGGGATCGCGATGGCCGGTTTACGGAATTACGCCTACAACCTCCATGAAGCCCTGGCGGATCGCGGGATTTATGTCGGGACGCTCTGTATCGGCATACAAATCACCAAAGGGGACCCGCAGAACGATCCTGACCTCATTGCCGTACGCATTTACAAGATGTGCGAACAATGTGATCGGGTGGAAGAAACCTTTCCGCGCGATATTGCACAAGCGTTCAAGCGCTTGCCTTCCTGATACCACATCGGTGAAAGGGAGAAACGGCTCTGGAAGCGCGTACCGGAGTTCAGAGGAGAAGCGTGGAGTGACGCGCGACACGGGTTTCGCGAAGCTTGCGTGCGTCGGAATTGATGCCGAGGATGACCATGCTTGCGGCCCCTTTCTCCGGTATATTCCACATAACGTACAGGTAGCTGTCCTGGCCTGGAAGCTCGGACTGATGGAGCGAGATTGACAGGAACGAACAAGACGAACAGGAGAACACGACGATGGCAAGGAAAGGCTGTCGTGCCCCAGCCGCGACAGAGTACACGCTCACCTGTCTGCGAACCCATTGCGGATGCTGCGGCTCCCCAATGGCGGTAGCATACCGCACTCGGCGAACGATTACCACGTTACAGGGGAGTTGCCGGCTCATCCTACGCGTTCGCCGATGTCGCAATCCGGAGTGCGAGTGGTATCATCGCACCTTTCGGCCTGAAGAGGAGGGAAGATGGGCCTTGCCGCATGGCGAGTTTGGCCTGGATGTGATTGCTCTGGTGGGATCGCTGCGGTATGTCTCCCATCGAAGCGTTCCTGAAATTCATCAAGCGCTACGGGCGCTTGGTGTACCGATCGCTGAACGAACGGTGACGCACGTACTCCAACGCTACGAGGAACTGGTAGCGCTGCGTCTGACCGATCCAGCTCGCTTACGCGACTGTTTCAAGGAGCAGGGTCAGGTCATCATGGCGCTGGATGGCTTACAACCAGATGTGGGCCATGAAGTGCTCTGGGTCGTGCGTGACTGCCTGTCTGGAGAGGTGATTCTGGCACGGAGTCTGCTGAGCGCATGTGAAGCTGACCTGGTGAACCTCTTGCGGGAAGCGCAGCAGGCCATTGAGGTACCCATCCGTGGCGTGATCTCGGATGGGCAGCGTTCCATCCGCAATGCCATTCACACGGTCTGGCCTGACGTGCCCCATCAGTTGTGCCACTTCCATTACCTACGGGAAGCAGCTAAACCGGTGTATGAAGCCGACAAACATGCGAAAAAGGAACTGAAAAAGCATCTGCGCGGTATCCGGCCTATTGAGCGGGCTGTCGAACACCGCACCGATGAAGAAGCAGAAGCGATCCGGGGTTATTGCCTGGCGGTGCGCAGTGCCTTAACCGACGATGGCAGACCGCCGTTAGCGGCACCCGGGCTCAAGCTCCATGAACGGATCACAGCTCTTGCTGCATCGCTCACGCGGGTCTCCGAAAAAGGGGGGCTTGCCGCGTGAGCTCGAACGCATGCTTGTTTTCCTGGCTAAAGGACTTACCCAAACAGCGCCCCTCTGGTCCGATGTCGAGCAGGGATATGTATGGGTCCATCGGGCTGCGCATCTGCTGAGCAATGACGAAAATCAGACAGCAATAGAAGTGTGTCAGGCATATGGAGATCTCCTGGCTGAAATAGAGCAAGTGTCAACCCCATCTGAACCGCTTGCGGCCATGCTCTCGACGTTTCGGAAAGTGACGACCAGCTATTGGGCTGGCCTCTTTCACTGCTACGATATGCCTAATCTCCCACGCACCAACAATGAATTAGAGCAGTATTTCGGCTCAGCACGCTACCATGAACGGCGAGCAACTGGACGCAAACAGGCGTCACCGGGGGTGGTGGTTCGTGGAGCCGTGCGAATTGTGGCCTTGGTTGCTTGCCGTCTCCATCCTTTCGCTGGACCTGAGCTTTGTCCACCAGATCTCACCCGATGGCGTGCCTTGCGGAGCGAATTGAATCACCGCCACGAAGCACGGCGCATGCAGCATCGTTTCCGCACCTCTCCTGAACGCTATCTCGCGGCTCTGGAAGAAAAGCTCAGCAAGCAAAGATTACCAACGTAGTTTTTTTTGTACAGCATATGATATGATACCCGCAGAGCAAAACAACAACGCATGCCTTGAAAACGTATATTATGTAAATACACAATTGCACTTATTACTTATCGCAACGAGGAGGGACCGCATGGGAATTTTCTCTCGTCTGGCAAGCTTTTTTGGTATCCGCATCAATGCTGCTTTAGATAAAGCCGAAGACCCGGGACAGGTCATGGACTATTCCTACAATAAACAACTCGAACAATTGCAGCAGATCCGGCGTTCTATTGCCGATGTCGTTACCAACGAGAAGCGCCTGGAGCTGCTACAATCCCAGCTCATCGACAAGGTCAACACATTAACGAACCAGGCCCGGCAGGCGTTGCAGGCCAACCGCGAAGACCTGGCACGCATGGCGCTGCAAAAGAAAGAGACAATTCTAACTCAGTTGAACAGCTACGAGCAGCAACTCGCACAACTGCGTGGCCAGGAAGAGAAGCTAATCACCATGGAACGTAACGTCTCGGCTCGTGTTGACGCCTTCCGCACACAGAAAGAGATGGTCAAAGCGCAATACAACGCAGCTCAGGCGCAGGTCAAGATCAACGAAACCATCACAGGCATCTCTCAAGAGATGAGCGAGATGAACCTGGCTATGCAGCGTGCCCAGGATAAAGTACTGACCATGCAAGCACGCGCCAATGCGATGGAGACACTCATCGAGCAAGGCACTCTAGGAGAACAGGGGCTGGTTGGTGCGGGAGGAGATACACTTGACCGCGAATTGCAGCAGATTTCAACGCAGCAAAACGTCGAAGCACAGTTACAGGCCTTGAAGCAACAGTTGCAGATTAGCGGCCCGAATGCTCAACAACACCAGATCGAAGGACCAGACGCGCAATAACATGCATCTCCGCTATGCACCCACCACTTATGCTTAACACATTGTAAGCAAATGAGTTGCATTCGTAGCCAGACGGGATAAGCGCGCATTCCGCATCCTTGAAGAATAAACGCGCCTCCAAATAGAAGAAGGACCAGACCCGAACAGGTCAGTCCTTCTTCTTCGCCCTTTCCTTCTGCGCTTTGTAGTACGACTTAGGTCTTGGGTGACGTTCAGTATCCACATACGCAGCAGGAGCCGCATCTTCGCGGGCCGAGACCTCTGTCTCATCCCGTTCACTGATCAACTCTTGCAGATCGTTGTAGACATTATAGTTATCGCTGACCTCGCGCATACGCAGCATGTGACGCAATACCTGTATCTGAGTGATACCTGTCTTATCATTTCTGGCAGGTTCAGCCTTCTTCAATAACGACTCAACAAGATCCATGCTATCATCATGCGCCCCGATACCTTCGAGACGATCTCGCACCACCAGCAATTGCTCGTATAAGTTCATCGGACCTTCCGGCGCGCCCTCGCTTGCAGATGCACGGAGAATGCGCCGTCTCTCCTTTCTGGTGCTACCCCTTACTAATCGGGGTGATATTTTGCGTGGGAACAGCCAGGCCACATCAAATTCGTAGTCAGCGTTCACCAGACAAAGTTATTGACTCGACATATGGTAACATAGAGCGTGTGACACGTCAAATTATTGTTACCAATATCATCGGCAGAATAAGTGCACCATCTATCACAAAAGATCAGGCCCTTCTTCAATTTTTGTCGTTGATAAAGTGCTGGATCAGTCACAGGTCTCGACATTCACTAAATTTGTATAGAAGGTACTGCCGCCATTGAAGTCCGCCAGCCGGTCAGATGTGGTCCAGTTCACGTTTCGCTGATCAGGACTGAACTGTGGCCACCAGACCGTCGTTGTGGCCAGGACGCCCGGGCGTACATCTTCCGTGACTTCGGCTACCAGGCGGCACCATCCACGCTCATTGTGAACGCGTACCAGTTGACCGCTGCGAATATTGCGCATCTCGGCATCGACAGGATGAATGCGCAAGGTCGGCGCACATTCTTTGCTGATCATGCGCTCCTGATTACCAAACGTCGAACTGATAAAGTGATGGGCTGCCGGGCATAACAGAGGTAAAGGCTCGTTTGTCGAGATCGCAGCTTTTTTCCTCCTGAGAGGCGTTTCTACCTCTGGCTGCCAGTCTGGGATGGGATCGTAGCCTTTCTCGGCGGCATGGACAGAATAGAATTCTACTTTACCAGATGGAGTGCGGAAGACACCGTTTGAGAATGGTACTCTCTCATCTTCAGGAATATTTAGAGGGGTCGCTCCTTCTGCCTTCAAGCGCTCAAATGTAATACCGTCGAGGTACGGATTCTGAGCGGCGGTCAACTCCAATATTTCGCGAATGACGGTATCCGCATCATCTCGCAGCCAGGATTCCTGGAACCCCATCGTCTTTGCCAGGACTCGCATGACATCCCAGTTGCTACGAGTTTCACCCAGAGGAGCGATAGCGGGCATATTATATTGCAGCGTCATATGACCATAGGGTTTATGCAGATCGACATGCTCAAGCTGGCTGGTAGCCGGTAAGACAATATCAGCGTAGCGAGCAGTGTCTGTGAGAAAGAGTTCGTGCACTACTGTAAAGAGATCCTCACGCTGCAAGCCCTCAGCGATCTTTCCGGCATTAGGTGAGGAGGCTGCCGGGTTCGCATTATAGATATAGAGCGAGTAGACAGGTGGATCTGCCTCTCCAGTAAGTATCGCTCCGAGGCGGTTCATATTCAAAGTGCGAGGAGCAGGCGGACACGCGTCTTCATACTCACGTGATAACACCGCCTTATCCCATTTGAGCCAGTCGCTGGTGCTGTACATCAAACCCCCACCGAGCAATCCATATTGTCCCGTGATAGCAGGCAGGCAGGTCAGTGTGCGTACTGTCTGACCACCGTTTGTATGGCGATTAATACCATCAGTGAGACGGAGCAGGGCAGGAGTCGTTGTAGCATACGTCCGTGCAAGGTCGATAATAGTTTCAGCGGCCAGGCCGGTAATCTGTGCAGCCCGTTCGGGGGGGAATTGCAAGATGCGTTCAAGCAGGTGTTCCCAACCGATCGTGTGCTGAGCGATCCATTCAGGGTTATGCAGTCCCTCAGTGACAATCACGTACATCATAGAGAGAGCCAGTGCGGCATCTGTACCAGGGAAGGGCTGGATATGCTGATCGGCAGAGCGTGCAGTCAGGGTACGGATAGGATCAATAACGATGACACGAGAACCATTGCGCTGCGCCCGGCGTAGAAACGGCATGATATGCGGCGCGGTACTGGCTGGATTGCTGCCCCAGATCAAAATAAGCTTGCTATGGATCAGCATCTCTGGTGAAGGTGCCAGGCGTCCTCCAATCGTCAATTGTACAGCCTCCTCGGCGGCATGACCACAGATGGCACGATCCAGGCGACACGCTCCCAGGCGATTCCAGAAACGACTATCGGTGACTGCTCCCTGCACCAATCCCAGCGTACCGGCATAGCTGTAAGGCAAAATACACTGAGCGCCGTGCCGGGCAATAATCGCCTGCCAGCGTTCAACAATTTCGGAGATAGCTTCATTCCATGAGATACGCGCAAACTCACCACTACCTTTGCGACCAACGCGGCGCATGGGATAGAGTAATCGTTCAGGATGATAGACACGTTCCAGGTAGCGATTCACTTTCGCACAGAGCCAGCCGCGCGTCACAGGATGGTCAGCACGACCATGGATACTCACAGCTCTGCCCTGCTCGTCTACGCGTGTCTCCAGAGCACAACAATCCGGACAATCATGCGGACATGCCCCATAGACAACGTGTATAGAGCGACTTCCTTCAGTGTGTGCAGATGTTTTCAGCGACATACTCTTCCTGCAGTCCTTTCAATGTCAGTTACTCTAAATCAAGAGAGCAGAGAAATCTATTATTCCCATGCTCCTGTACCTGTCAGCCAATCAAGAGCAGTTTCAGACATATGTGATACCGCAGCCTGACGCTGCGAACAACGGGGAAGACTGTGTAGCACCATAGAGCCATATTCTTTAGAGATGACACGGCGGTCAAATAGCACCACGATATTGCGCTTTGTATCGCCCCACACCAGGCGATTGAGAGTACGACGCACACGGAGAGCGGCTACCGGGACAGTCAACTGGTGCAACTGATCGGAATAGTGTTCCGCCCGCGCTGCGATAGGAGGATCATTCAGTACCGGCATGGGCAAACGCGCAACCACCAGGCAAGTAGGAGAACGAGCAATATCTTCCGCACCGTCCCAGAAGCTCCCGGTACCAAGCAGAACTACGCGCTCCTGCGTCTGGAAGACCTGCCAGAGTTGGCGCGGCGAACCATCGATACCCTGCCCCAGGACAAGGATGCCTCGCGTCTCCAGGAGAGGTTTGATTGCGGCATAGGAACTACGTAGAGCCGCATGCGAAGTGAAAAGCGCCACCAGCTCTCCCTCTAGAGCAGTTGCAAGCTGAATCAGAGCTTCGTCCAGGTGACGTTGATACTGAGGTGCATTGGGCTCAGGAACATCATTTGGCAGATACAGTAGTGTCTGTTCATGATGCTCGGTAACGACAGAAAATGCCGGGCCATTCTCCAACCCAAAGCGTCCACGGGAGAACGCAAAGGAATTATCTACGGAAAGTGCCGCTCCAACAAAAATAGTGCTTGCCTGCTCCGACAACAACAAGCGGCGCAGGAGCGTCGATATCTGAACGAGTTGTGCATAAAGGATGGGAGCTCCCTCTGCAGGTTGCGCCGGAGATGAAGAGGTATCGTTGTGACGCTGGTGAAACCCTTGCTGAGCAAACGGTGGTGGTGCGGGCGGCATACGCAGCCAGTAGACCGTATCACTATCAACGAATGTCATTGCCTGCTGACCAAGCTGCTTTTGCTCCAAAAGTTGCTGAGCAGCCGTTGCCAGTTCAGAGGCAACGGAACTATCCTCCCCGCTGCCAATATCAAGGCGATGACGATTACGCTGTGTCGTCAGAATAATTTTCTCGGCTTCGCGAGCCAGGTCGATCACCGTCTGTAAACGCTGTGCAGCTTGCTGCCAGGCACGCTCTGTATCGACCCAGGAGCTCAGTTGACGAATATTCCCATTCAGCCGCAAGGGCTGATCTGTGCGCAACTCATTGCCACGCCAGTTGCCGCGCCCTTTATCTTTCCCACCAGGCCCCTGCTGCAAAAACTCCTCCAGCAGGCGGCTAAAACTGCTGAAAAGTTTCTCCACCGCAGTACGAGCTTGCCGTAGCGCCTGGAACCATGTCAGCATGCGTGTATCGAGTTCCGCTTTAGGAACTGTCTGCGTCGTCGAAAGTCCACCAGGGCCATTTTCGCGCAGAGAAGGTGCCGCGAGAGCCAGCAACCCTTGATAACGGCCATCTGGCAATTCAGCACCAATCGTATTAAGCATCCTGAAGAGGCGCATCTGATCCAGCTCAATATTGCTCCAGCGTGCATTCTCCTCTTCTAAAAGATCCGCATCAAGAATCAGGCGATGATTAATACCAGCGAGAAGCGAATGTGGTTGAGACAGATCATCAAACAGTCCGGCATGCGTCGTCACCACGATACTTGCTGCTTTCACGCGATCCTCAGCCATGCTCGCGAAACAGTATCCTTTGCGACGGTACGTACAGCGGTCACAAATAGTTTTCGAACGGGGATCAGCCGACGGAATACGTTCAACGCCGGAAGAAATGCGTTCCCAGGCCGACATCTCTTGTGGCAGCAAGGTCAACTCGCTCCGTTCGCCTGTCAGCGTCTGCTGGGCCCAGAGACCTAACTTGGCAAGTCCACGTGCCTGTTCAGCCGTTAGTTCACCGCTTGTACGACGCAGAGCAGCACCGAACCAGCGATGTGTGCATAGATAGCCTCCACGTTCGGCCAGGTAGGCCACCGACAGTTGACTTTTCAGGAGAGATTGCAAGCGAGGCAGCACGGTCTCCATCAAGCGACGAACATGCTGCTGACTGGAGCAAGCAATAATAAGACGTGGAGCAGGCGTTTCGGCCCTGCTAGAGAACCCGACGAGCCATTCCAGGGCCGGAAGTAGCGCTGGAGTATATTCACTGCCGCCGACAGTAATCTCCATCAAGAGCGACGTACACTGCTCTAAAGCCTCGCGTACAGCCGTTCTTGCCGTCTCATAGCTTCGCGCAGGCTGTTCGCCCTGCTCAGGAATCACTGCTATCAGCGTCTGAATCTGCTCAAGAGTACTGGGAGTCGATGCAGCCACTTGAGTATCAGAGGTACTCGTCGCACTCTCTTGTACGGCTTCTTGTTGACGGGCAATTGCAAAAGAGAGGATACGCGGGTCCATACCCAACTGAGCAGCAAAACGATCGCCCAGGCTGCCCCGAGCCAGACCACCGTACACACCATCGCGCTCCTGGCGCTCACGCAGTTCCTGACGGAAGAAATGCAGCAATGGCCACGAGCGAGGAGCATCCAGGGTTGCCAGATCTTTCAGCAAAGCAAGATCAACAGTTTGCAAGCGCTCATGCAGGACCAGAAACACCTCCATAGCCAGCACAGTATCGACCATCGCCCGGTGCCTATCATCAGGAACCTTCACACCCAGCGACTCGGCCACCTGGCCCAGATTATAGCTCGTCAGAGAAGGAAGCATCACTGTCGCCAGCTCAAACGTATCGACCAGAGGATTATTACGTGCCAGCCCCCAGCGGCGCAAAAAGCTCACATCGAAAGGAATGCTATGGCCTACAATCGGCAGATCGCCCAGGAAATTTTGCAGTTTTCTCGAAATTCCATCAAAGAGAGGCGCCCCCGCCAGCAGCTCCGGCTTAATACCGGTCAGACGTTGCACCCGGTAAGGGATAGAGCGTCCGGGAGACACAAATGTCTCAAACGTGTCAATAACATCTTTCCCCTGAAACTTTATGGCAGCAACCTCAAGGATAGCATCCTGATCCGCGTGCAATCCAGTGGTTTCCAGGTCAAGGGCCACCCGCACAGCCGATTTTTTTGCCATAGTTAGCTGTTCCTCATGTCTCTCTCGATTCTTGACTATACAATATTCTTTATCTTCACGCTATTCCCTGGGGGGATGGGGACAGCGGCCAATGCTCAAGCAGTTCACGAGCCTTACGTGCAGCTCGTCCGCGATGGCTAATAAGGTTTTTCTGCTCCTGTGGCAACTCGGCAGTCGTTTTTCCAAGTGCGGGAATCAAAAAAATAGGGTCGTAGCCAAAGCCATGCTCACCACGAGGAGCGTCAGCAATCACCCCTTCCACCGTCCCATCCACGCTACGGCAATATCCAGATGGTTCAGCCACAGAGATCACGCAATGGAAACGAGCGCTACGTTGATCCTGCGGAACTCCCTGAAGTTGTTCCAGGATCAAGCGGAACCGTTCTCCGTACGAAGTATCCACCCCTGCAAAACGAGCGGAATACACACCGGGGGCCCCACCAAGCGCATCGATCTCTAAACCGGAGTCGTCAGCGAGAGAGAGCATGCCCGACGCCTGAGCATAGGCACGGGCTTTCAGTTCTGCATTTTCCAGAAAGGTGGTTCCCGTCTCTTCCACATCCATGTCTAGCTGGATATCAGCAAGTGAAAGCAAAATAAAAGGCAAAGTAGAGAAGATCGCATGATACTCATCTAACTTATGACGATTGGTGGTTGCCAGCAACAGGGCACGCATACAGGTCTCCAGACTAGACAAAATCGGAACATTGTCCCAATCTTACCATATCATAGTATAGTTGTCGAGATTAAGAATTTGAATTTTAAGTATGAAGTGCACTCATATTTCTCCCTTTCTGGTTTCTCCGTTGCGTTTGGATACCTTCTGCGATATACTCAGCTATCATGCAAGAGTTTTGGAACGATACTTTCAAGGAGAGACCAATGGATTTGTTACACGAAATTGCACGCTGCCCGAACATTCAACAATGGCTCACCTCCCCTCAAGGCAATAATCCTTGCTCCCAGATTATCTCCGTTCAACACTCCAGTCACCCTCAAAGTTTGGACCAGCATCAAGTGCCCGAACCGTGGAGTGGAGATATACAGCATGCTCCGATTCTGTTTCTTAGCTCAAACCCCTCTATTGACGAACGAGAAGATGACGAACGAGAAGAGTTTCCGCTTTGGTCCTGGCAGGACGAATGGATAGAGGATTTTTTCACTCACCGATACAAAGGTGGACGCAAACAATGGATCGAGAATGGGACGCGCTATTTGCAACTAAATGGTTCACGGGGGAAGTCGGTCAGTTTCTGGTCACACGTACGCAATCGTGCAAAAGAACTGCTGGAAAGTGATGTGGATGACGGTGTAGATTATGTTCTCGCTGAAGTCGTTCACTGTAAATCCAGGAGAGAAATAGGTGTTGAAGCAGCATTATCTGAGTGTGCAAAGCGCTACTTACGGCGAGTAGTGGAGCTATCTGGGGCAAAGGTAATTGTCATTCTGGGAAAACATGCAAAAAAAGCAGTGAGGGATGAATTTAGCATTCCCGATGGGAATATGTTCGGCCCTCTACAAATTGGTAAACGTCAGCGGTACATCGCTTTCTTGCCTCACCCCAATGCGCATGAGTCACGCACCTTTGAGACGCGTTTTGATAAGGAGAGACTCCAAGAGCTTCGAGCTTTTTTGAATAAATGAACGACGAATTAGCTTTGCCAAAAACGTCCTGAAAAGTGCTTGACATAGAAAGACCTTATGGTTATAATCTGCTGTGTCTGAAGGATATTTTTGAAGTGCTAAAAGCGCGTTTATAGATGATCAGCCGGTGTAGTTCAGGGGTAGAGCGGGACTCGGTGATACATCAAACTTAATATCTTTAATATTACATCAGGTCGGTGTAGCTCAGTTGGTAGAGCAGCCGTTTCGTGCCATAGTCTTCTCATTAGCCGGTGTAACTCAGCGGTAGAGTAGCGCATTCGTAATGCGCCTGTCGTCGGTTCGATTCCGACCACCGGCTTTTTTTCATATCTCTGATGGTAATATCTCTTCCCAACTATCAGTCTCACGCGTTTTATTTTTTGTCTCCGTCAAGCGCCATCTGGCTTTCGATCCTTCAGGAACATCATCCACGAGACCATTCCAATTCGGGTGCTGGTCGGTCTACGAGATCCCTGGTTTTTGACGGAAATGCATGGTATCATCTCCTTATAGAACAAGCGTCGTTGACATCTTCCTCTGGCTTGAAGCACAGGGGATTCCAACCATTGCTAGATAAGTGTTGATTGCTAGTATAATACAGCCTGGCAAGGAAGGACACTTTCATGAGTATCACCGAACTTCCTCCTGTTGTCACATCTCCTGCATATGAACGCATGTCGGAGGCGCGCAAAGTAGAAGTGGTGCGCGCGTTGACCAGTGTGCTCGATGCGCGTTATATTCTCCACTCAGCCTACGACCTGACGTTGTATGAATACGATGCCTCTATAGATCGCGGCAGACCTGATATCGTTGTGATGCCAGCCAGCAGCGAGGAGATTGCAGCCATTGTCAAAATCGCAGCTCGCTATAACGTGCCGGTAGTCCCACGAGGCGCGGGTACCGGGCTAAGCGGCGGCGCTATTCCTATCTATGGCGGCATCGTTATCGTATTTACACGTATGAACCGTATCCTTGAGATCGATTATGAGAACCTGCGTGCGGTCGTGCAGCCAGGACTGGTGAATCTGCACTTGAGCACGGCACTCACGCCGCACGGATTCTACTATGTGCCAGATCCCAGTAGCCAGCGTTCATGCACGATTGGTGGCAATGTGGGCGAAAACGCAGGAGGACCACACACGCTTATTTATGGCGTTACTACCAATCACGTCCTTGGTCTGGAGATTGTGACTCCAGAGGGAGAGATCGTCGAAGTAGGCGGCTGGACACAGGATACGCCGGGCTACGATCTTACAGGTCTACTCGTTGGTTCTGAAGGGACGCTATGTATCGTCACAAAAATCATTGTACGCATCGTCCATCTGGCCGAAGCAGTCAAAACAATGGTTGTCGTTTTTGATACGATGGACGACGCCTCTAACACTGTTTCAGAGATTATCGCCAGTGGAGTGATTCCGGCTGCCATCGAGATGATGGATGAGTTGATCCTCCAGGCAGTCGAGGCAGATACTCACGCGGGCTACCCCATGGACGCTGCAGCAGTCTTATTAATGGAAGCAGAGGGCTTACGAGAGAGCGTTGCCCAGGAGATCGAGCGCATCGTCACTATTAGTAATAAACATCACGCCCGCGTTGTACGCATCGCAAAAGACGAAGCCGAGCGACAATTGCTCTGGTCAGGACGTAAAAACGCCTTCGGTGCCGTAGGACGTATCAGTCCGGAGTTTTATGTGCAGGATGGTGTAGTCCCACGCACAAAGCTCCCCTACGTACTGCGCCGGGTCGGTGAGATCTGCGAGTCGTATGGATTGAGGGTGGGCAACGTATTTCATGCCGGAGATGGCAACCTTCACCCATTGATCCTTTTCGATTCTCAGATCCCGGGCGAGGTCGACCGTGTACGTAAAGCCGGACATGAAATCCTCCAGGTCTGCGCGGATGTCGGTGGTTCAATCACAGGTGAGCACGGCGTCGGCATAGAAAAGCAAGAAGAAATGGCTCTGATCTTTAGCGATGTCGATCTACGCGTGATGCAACAGGTACGCACAGCATGGAATCCACGCCAGTTATTCAATCCTGGTAAGCTCTTTCCATTGCCAGGCCGTTGTGCAGAGATCAAACAATTGTGAGATTAGCAAGGCAATACAACGACAGCAAGATACACAACTGGTGCCGCCCAGGAAGTATTGCCCCGGTCCCTATCCCTTGAACAAAGAGGTCAAAAGATGGGAGAAATTGAAGCGCTGACCAGCGCCTTACAGCAGCATATCCCCAGAGTACAGATAACGACCGATGCCAACATACTACGTGACTATACAGTAGATGGCGTATTGCCACGCCTGCTCATCACACCTGCAACGGTAGAAGATGTGGCACAGGTAGTTGCGTTAAGCAATCAGCACAATCTGACCGTGCTCGCACGCGGTGGCGGCTCACGAATGAGCCTGGGTGGACTACCAGAGCGTATCGATGTCTTGATAGAAACTAACCAGTTAACGCGCCTGCTAGAACACGAGGTACCCGATCTCACCTGTCACGTCGAGGCAGGGCTTACCCTGGCCGCACTCCAAAAACAATTAGCAAGCAAAGGGCAACGCTTAGCTCTTGATGCGCCGGACGCTGAGCAGGCCACGCTGGGTGGTATACTGGCATCCAACGCCAGTGGTCCCAAACGTTTCCGCTATGGTACGGCGCGCGACCTGGTCATTGGTTTACGAACCGTGCAGGCAGATGGTGAGATTTCACGTAGCGGTGGTCGTGTCGTCAAAAATGTCGCTGGCTACGATCTGAATAAGCTCTATATTGGATCCCTGGGTACTCTCGGCATCATTGTCGAAGCGAATTTCAAACTGCATCCTTTGCCAGTTGCTGAACGCACGCTCTTACTCACCTATACAAATGCAACTGACGCGATGCATACTGTCATTGCACTTCTCAGTTCTCTGCTCACTCCCAGTGCGCTGGAACTGATCGACGCTGGCGCGGCAAGCGACATGACCGACTTTTTCGGCCTGAACCTGCCAACGAATGGCTATACGCTAGCAGTTAACTTTGAGGGTAGCCTCACTACGATAGAACGCCAGCTTGACGAGACGCGCTTACTGGCACGCCAGCACAATGCCCTCATGGGCGATGACCTGGAAGGAGAGGAACAGAACCTCTTCTGGCAAGTAGTACGAGAACATACGCAGGGAACGGTAACTTGCAAAGTCGTTCTGTTGCCATCACATATAGCTCCTTACCTTCGGCAGCTTGAACGCATCTGCCACAAGCATAGACTAGAAGCAGCAATGATCGCTCACGCAGGCAATGGCATTCTCTACATCGAACTGCGACCAGGAGATGCGGTACCTCGCCTGCTAGAAGCTATCGCCGAACTGCGCCGACATGCACAGGAAGCTCGTGGTAGCCTGGTCATCGAACGCTGCACGGTCGAGTTGAAACGACGTGTTAGTATATGGGGAGAGCCACGCGCTGACTTTCATATGATGCAACGGCTCAAGCAACAATTTGATCCAAAGGGAACATTTGTAAGTGGACGGTTTTTGGGAGGATTGTAAGATCGAAAATCTATTAATTGTAACCGCGCACCCTGAATTTTCACAGGCAGCGCTCAGTGACTTAAAGCGCTTAGACAAACGACTGACCAGCATCGAGGAACTTGTGCCAGGGATTACCCTTTGTGGGACTCCCGATGCTACTGCATTAATGCGACAGGCGGCATTAGAACCACCTATATTTGCACGTCACCTCGCTCCAGTGCAGGCTACTATAGATCTGCATAACGAAGAACAGGATGTGGGTAAGATAGCCACAACTCTTGCAGCATTACCTACATTTACAGCGCTAGAACGTGGAATACGCTTCGCCGTACAGTCGCGTATCGTGCAGACCGACAAAAGCTACGGTGAGCGCGCCTACAGCAGTGGGCAACTGAACAAGACACTTGCCGAGGCATTTGCAGAAGAGACTGGAGCAATCGAAGCGATCAAAAAGCCTCAGATCGTTATCTCCATTCTCTGCACGATGTATACAGCCTATCTGGGCATCTCGCCGGTCGAAGAGAATCTGAGTAGCTGGCCCGGCGGAGCGCGACACTATGCGCAGACGCCAGACCAGATCAGCCGGGCAGAACTCAAGCTGCTGGAGGCCCTGGAAGTGTTCGGGGTAGAGCTACCCGAAGGCGGTCGCGCACTGGACCTGGGAGCAGCCCCTGGCGGCTGGACCCGTCTCCTGCTGGATGCTCATCTATCTGTGATAGCGGTTGATCCGGCTAACCTCGATCCTCGTTTAGCAAGGCGCGCACGCCTGGAACACTATCGTGGCTATGCTGACAACTTTCTTGCGGAGGCGATCAAAAGGCATATTCGCTTTGATATTATCGTCAACGATATGCGTATGGATGCCCGCGAGGCCGCACGCGAACTGGATAATGCTGCGGAGTGTTTGCGCGCCGAGGGCATCGTTATCAGTGTGTTCAAATTGCCACATGCTACACATGAGATCAATCCACTGACAAACTTGAAAGAAGCCTTATATACACTCAGACAACAATACGGCATCGTTCAAGCACGCCAGCTTTTTCATAATCGACAGGAAGTTACTGTTGTTGCTGCACAGCCGCTTGTAAGGCGGAGGTGACCTTTCTTCACCATGGAGGTGGCAATGTCTCTCGAATTCATACCAGCAAACGCAGCGGATACCACCATGACGCGGATCACACCGCCCACTGTGGGACCGTTGCGCCGCAACACCCACACCTACGATCTGATTCGTCAATGCATCCATTGTGGTTTTTGTCTCCCTACCTGTCCAACTTATGCCGTGCTGGGCGTCGAGATGGATTCCCCACGCGGTCGTATTTATCAGATGCAGGCGGTGGCGGATGGACGGCTCGAAATATCTGACGAATTCGTCGAACACATGAACTGCTGTGTTGGCTGCCGGGCTTGTGAGACGGCCTGCCCTTCCGGTGTACAATTTGGTAAATTGATCGAAGCAGCCCGCGAGCAGATTCAAATTACGAATAGTGCCATTGCTAATGAGGAGGAAGAATACACTCAGAGCAACACTGGCTTTCCATCGATGCCCGTTACGGCATCACAGCCCTCGGCTATCTCATGGCCCGCAAAGCTGCTGCGTCGTTTCTTTTTTGACATCATGCTCCCCTCGCGCCTGGCCCTGACGGTCATATTTGGAGGATTGAAACTCTATCAACGCAGCGGTCTGCAAAAGCTAGTCCATGCTTCAGGTCTATTTGACATTATTAACAATCTCCCTACACCATTCAAGGGCAAGCTCAGTCTCCCTGAGACATTAATGGATAACGCCAGAGGTGAGATTCTACCAGGTCTTTTACCAGAAGTGACGCCAGCACTGGGACACCGTCGCTACCGCGTCGGCTTCATAAGTGGCTGCATCATGGACCAGGTATTTCGCGACATCAACGAGGCAAGTGTCCGTGTCTTATCGGCTAACGGCTGCGAAGTGATTACACCACCACAGCAGGGATGTTGCGGAGCTTTGCACATACATGGAGGCGAAGCTGAACGTGGCCGTGACCTTGCCAGGCACAACATCGATGTGTTTGAGGCATACAACTGTGACTTCGTCATCATCAACTCGGCAGGTTGCGGCTCAACGCTCAAAGAATATGATCACCTGCTACGCGATGATCCAGCTTACGCAGAACGTGCACGTGTCTTCACCAGCAAGATGAAAGACATCAACGAGTTCCTGATGAGCATCGATTTGAACCGCGATCTGGGCGAGATAAAGCGCACCGTGGCCTATCACGACGCCTGTCACCTGCTACACGGTCAGAAGATCAAGCAACAACCACGCCAACTGCTCAAATCCATCCCAGGTCTCACTCTCGTCGATCTCAAAGAATCTGACTGGTGCTGTGGAAGCGCGGGTGTCTACAACATCACAAATCAGGAAATGGGCAGGCAGCTACTGGAACGCAAGATGAACAATGTGGTAGAGACGGGCGCAAGCACTATTGCCACTGCAAACCCCGGTTGTATGATGCAGATCGCTATGGGAGTACGCGAACGCGGCCTGCCCATGGAAGTAATGCACCCGATGGAGTTGCTCGATGAATCCTATCGTGTCAGCGGATTGTATAGCATGCCTGCGCGCGATGTTGTCGTAACTCGGAGACAGCGTCAGACCTTACTTGTAGGAGTGGGTGTCGGATTGCTCCTCGGAGCCATCCTACTTCGTCGCCGTAACAAGAAATAAGAGCGAACGCAGTGGGTGCGATTAGTTTTCGCACCCACTTGTAAAAAGGAAGCTCAAAATCGTTCGTTTTTTGCGACAAATTGACGAGTTGCATAAAGGAGGTTTTTTCAAAGAGCTGGGTGCCCGTCAAAAATTGGCCGGCACTCCTATTGAATGTGTTTCCATCCCTTGTTATCAACAGGTATGCCTAACCGTTCACCCCAGATCACATGTCCGAGGAGTTCTGCCGATTCTACCAATCGTGGCCCAGATCGATTGAGATAGTGGTTGCCATCAATAGCAAAGACTCTCTCGTCCCGCACCGCTTTCAAGTCTGCCCAAACAGGATGCTTTTGCAGGAGTGGTACATCCACCATCGTGCGCTCGAGCGCGTAACCACAAGGAGCAAGTACAATCACATCCGGGTCAGCAACTTGCAGCTCCTCCCAAGTCAGCCAGGATGAGTGCCGTCCAATCTCGCCGAAGATATTCTCGCCTCCTGCGTAAGCTACCAATTCAGGTGTCCAGTTGCCTGTCGCCATTAAAGGGTCAAGCCATTCCAGTATAGCAACCCTTGGTTTGGAGCCGAATGCGACTGTTTGGATAGCCAGGTCTGTGAGCCGTTGTTGACACCTCTTTACAAGAGCTTGTGCCTGATCACGCTTGCCCAACACCAGACCTACCCGCAACATGTCTTCCCAAATATCTTGGAGCCGGTAAGGAGAGAGAGAGACAACGCGCGGCTCTAGACCCGTAAGTTGTGCAATGGCCTGGGTGACATCTCGTTCGCTGACGGCACAGACCTCGCATTGGGTCTGCGTGAAGATCACATCCGGGCGCAACTCTTGCAACCTGGCCACATCAATCGCGTAGATGCTCAGTGCTTTCAGAGCTGGGTCCTCCGGTTCGTACTTCTTCTGCGTGCGTTGTTTCACCTGGGTATCGATCTCGGCACTCGTTGTAGTGATATCTATCTGGACTGTGCTCACCACGGGCAGAACACCTATCTCCGAAGGATAGTCGCATTCGTGAGAGCGTCCGACTATCTGATCGAGACAGCCAAGTGCAGCGACCGTCTCTGTGGCACTGGCTAAGAGAGAAATAATTCGCATAGCGGCTCCTTCTTGTCTGGTCTGTCTATCGTCCTATGTCTCTACTGATATGGTGATTGTATCATAAAGGAGGCTCCGTTGTAGTTTGACAACGGCGCAAGGTTATGGGTATACTACGTAGGTAACATGACATAGCGTGTTCTCACTAGGGGGTCCAGACCATGAGTCTGGGCAGAATAGGGAAGTCGGTGCAAATCCGATGCAGTCGCGCTACTGTAACTGGTGAGCAACTCATCTCCTCACGGCGTGAGGAACAGCCACTGTCCTCTCTTGGATGGGAAGGCAAGATGAGAAGCGTTTGAAGCCAGAAGCCAGGAGACCTACCTAGTGCAGTTTGCTCACGATCCTTCGCGTCAAAGGAGCGAGTGCCCAATGATCATCTGGTCTCTCTTTCTGTTTTGGGTTGACCTCCATTTCGCGCCAGGGAACAGCGGACATGAAAATGTTTCGGAGGGACCCATGAAGACTCGCGCCATCTCTTCTCACCTGTTACTTCTTCCACTTGTGTCTCTTCTTTTCTGGCTAGCTGCATGTGGTCAGACTCCCTCACCTACCACAGCGACCAATCCAAAGCCGACCACTGCGCCCACTATCGCAGTGGATGCGTATGGGACACCGATTGTTTTCCCTACCACTGCTCCACAGCGGATCGTCTCGCTCGTCCCAAGCACGAGTGAAATGCTCGGAGCATTGCATCTCGAACGTCGCGTGGTGGGTGTCGACTATAACACAGATTATCCATCAGCTCTGGTCTCTCTGCCAAAGGTTTCCGATGCCGCCGGCGCATACAACGTTGAGCGGATCGTGGGGTTGAAGCCTGATCTGGTGCTGAGCTGGGGAGCGGAGACAAAACAGTACGATCCGCAGCTCAAACAACTCGGCTTGAAGGTCGTCGACCTTCAATTGAGCAATTTTTCTCAGACGCTCCAAGAAATATTACTGGTAGGACGCCTGACCTTGACGCAGCAGACAGCCACTCTCTTGGTGCAACATCTTCAGCAACAGATTGACCAGATCAAGGCGGTAGTGGCAGGGACGATGGCACCATCGGTCTTGCTTGAGGTCGATGATAGCGCACCGGGTAAGCCATATGTCTTTGGTGGGAGTTCCTTCGGCGACGAGCTTCTACAGGATGCCAATGCCGTCAATATCTTCCATGACAATAGCAGCAATGGCGGCTATCCACAGGTCACTGACGAGGCCGTTATCAAGGCAAACCCACAGTTCATCTTTCTCACGGAAGATCCAATGTATGGTGGGAATGTCAAACAGGTGTATAACCGTGCCAACTGGAGCGGGATTGATGCCGTCAAATTGCACCATGTGTACCATATCACTGTCGCTATCGTGCAGCGTCCAGGGCCGCGACTGGTGGAGGGACTACGATGCGTGGCACAGATTGTTCATCCCGAGAAGTTCTCCGGAGCTTTGCCCGGTTATTGTTAAGTGACGGCCTCACTAGCAATGAGGACGCAGAGACGAGTTGAAGCTCGAACCGCACGACTTTCAACACCGATATAGAGAGGAGGTTGACATGCAGCTAGCACTTCCCAGAATTGTTTTCGCTGGGGTGTCCAGTGGTGTCGGCAAAACGACGATGACGACGGCTTTCATTGCACATGTACGCGCTCAAGGCATTCGGGTTCAACCATTCAAAGTTGGACCGGACTATATCGATCCATCCCATCTCGCATTGGCCGCCTCCCAACCCTGCTATAACCTGGATACCTGGATGGTACCACCCAGTCGAATACTCGACGTTTTTTGTACTGTTGCTGCTTCTGCTGATATCGCGGTGATTGAAGGGGTCATGGGGCTCTATGATGGACAGAGCAGTACCAGCGACGTGGGAAGTACTGCCGAGGTTGCCAAGCTCCTGCAGGCACCAGTCGTGCTGGTCATCGATGCAGGAGCAATGGCGCGGAGTGCAGCCGCAGTGGTGATGGGATTTCAGCATCTCGATCCAGAGGTCCACATCGTCGGAGTCATTGCGAACCACGTTGGGGGAGCAGGTCATGCTCGCTTGCTACAAGAAGCAATCGAGGCAGAAACTGGTCTCCCTCTCCTGGGCTATTTGAGTAATTTTTCCGATAAATTGATACCTGAGCGGCATTTGGGCTTAATTCCGGCTGCTGAACATATCGTCAGTACTGAGCAGTTCACTCTGCTCGGAGAACAGTTCGGCCAGACATGTGATAGCGAAAAGCTCCTTGCTCTTGCCCACGAGGTTGCCCCCATCAAGCAGAGTTCCAAGAACCCTTTTTCCTCGATAGCAACGACTTTTGAGCCTGTAAGAATTGCCATCGCCCGGGATGAAGCATTCAATTTTTACTATCCCGATACCTTGAACTTACTTCGGCTTGCCGGTGCGGAACTGGTCGCCTTTAGCCCGCTTCATGATCAGGTATTACCTGAGAAGATAGGTGGTATCTATATTGGGGGTGGGTTTCCAGAGGAATACGCACATGGCTTATCTGCGAACGAGAGCCTGCGCTCTGCTCTTGCGGAACTCCTTGAGAAAGACATCCCCTGTTATGTTGAATGTGGAGGATTCATGTATCTTTGCCAATCCATTCGTAGTGCTTCAGGAGAAGAGTTTCCCATGGTGGGAACGATTGCCCGGCAAAGCATCATGAACAGTAATCGGAGCGGATTAGTCATCGGGTATCGCGAGGCCACTGCTTTGCGCGATACGTTGCTGATGCGACAGGGGGAAGTGGTGCGCGGACATGAATTTCACTACTCTTGCCTGAATGCCTCTCTGGCACGGGAGGAGGCTGCCTATGAATTTACGACTCGGGGGTCGGTGGAAGGATTTGTGCAAGGCAACCTACTAGCAAGCTATTTGCACCTCTCCTTTAGTGGGTTCCCTCCGGCGGCTCAACGTTTTGTAGCTGCGGCAAGAGTATGGCACATGAGTCAAATGGACACAAATTAGTGAGAAAGGAACATCTCATGTTAGCTCAAGAGCAAGAGCAGATCGGCGAGCCGAATGATGAGCGTGAGAAGGACCGAGATGAGAATGACCCTGAAGAGGACCCCACGCTCAGCGAAGAGGAACGGCTGGCACGCCAACGTGCCGAGCATGAGGTCCGCCGCAAACGAGCCAAAACAGCGGTCAAAAAAGGGTTAGTGATCGTCAATACTGGGAAAGGCAAAGGCAAGACGACGGCAGCGATGGGATTGCTCCTGCGGGCTTGGGGACAGGGGCTCCAGGTGTGTATGCTTCAGTTCATCAAAGCGAGGACAGCCAACTGGGGAGAAGAGAAAGCGGCCCGCAAAATCGGCATTGAGATGCTTCCTCTGGGGGACGGTTTTACCTGGCTTTCCAAGGATATCGAGAACGATAAAGCGCTGGCTCGTGAGGGGTGGGAGATCTGCTGCCAGAAGATTCTCTCTGGCAACTATGACCTGATCGTACTGGACGAGATGACCTACGTGCTCAAGTATGGCTGGCTGTCCTGGGAGGAAGTACGAGACACATTGAATCAGCGTCCAGCGGGGATGCATATTGTGGTAACCGGGCGATATGCTCCTGCAGAACTGGTGGCATATGCCGACCTGGTTTCGGAGATGGTCGAGGTCAAGCATCCTTACCAGGCAGGTATCAAGGCGCAAAAAGGGATTGAGTTCTAGCATATGTCACAAAAGACGGAGGAGAAATCGGTCGTGCCCAGGCAGCACAGGCAGAAGCAGCCGGAGTTGAACCCACCGTCGAAATGAATCCCATTCTTCTCAAGCCTGAGAGCCACTCAGAGAAGTGGCTTTTTGGACAACAAAAAACCAGCACCGTTAGCGCTGGTTTTGTTTTCAGTGGTTTTTCCTTGTGTGAACTGAATGAAAGAAGATTCCTCAATTTTGCTGAGCCCGCAGCCGAGTGATGCAGAGGGACTCCCAAGAAACAAGACACGGGCAACAAGCCGTACGATCATTAGGGCGGCTTGGCTTCGTCTGTTACCAGAGGTCCACTTGCCGTCTAGCTACCAGGTGGTCTGCCTGGGATCTTGATCTGATTTCCAGATGGGACGACTGGTCTTGGGAGCGGCTTCGCGCTTAGATGCTTTCAGCGCTTCTCCTTTCTTG